>PVBE012495111.1_pt1 | contig 87531 bp, 78 predicted proteins | sample 1631181 | NCBI WGS metagenome assembly PVBE01 (sample SAMN08397723, study PRJNA350692) | Marine metagenome, whole genome shotgun sequencing project. | isolation source: water | place: Pacific Ocean | collected 2012-04 | reverse complement strand
TTCATGAGGCTGTTTTGTTCTTACAACGTGCCTGCATTTTCCGCCAAGCAATGCGATACCGAACGGCCAATCACGAATGGTCCGTGTCGGAGAGTTTTACCTTATCGTTGTTTCCCGGTACAACCCGGCAATTCCACGTGGTCCGCATGCGGCGGTCGTCCGCGAACAGTTGAGCAGCGAAGCGTCGGCTTTCGAAATGACAACGATCCAGGGCAATGGTACGTTCCGGACGCCACGGCCCCAGCACTGAATTGAGGCCGAGGTGGTGGCGATGACTGCCGACCAAGAACAAATCTCAGGGAATTCACGAATCGTCTGAGCTCCGCCACCCCGGAAAACCAATAGACTCCGTCATCGCATTTGGGCGCCAAAGCCGCATCGAGCAGCGGGCCAAGCATTTCGACGCTGGCCCCGATCCGGCAATATCGCGTCGGGCACAAAATGAATCTGATTGATGCACTTCTGGGTGAACACGGGGCGTTCCATGCGCTTTTGGACAGCGTCGAACAGATGGCTTCCACCGCCGGGGACATCGCTCAAATCGATGCCGCGATGGCGATCCTCGCGACCGAGGTAAACGCGCACGCGGCGCTTGAAGAGAAACTTCTTTTCCCCGCGCTCGAAAACCATTCGGGGGCGAAAAAACTGCTTGCCGAAATGGTTGCCGAGCACGGGGCAATTCGCCGAGGTCTGGAGATGATCGAGGAAGCGCGAGATATTTCAGAGGCGGTCGAAGCAGTTCAGCAAACCATCTCCGTCGCGCGACGCCACTTTCGGAATGAAGAAACCGTATTGTACGTCCTCGCCCAAGAGGCGCTGGATGACGAAACCCTGACCCGGCTCGGCGAGGCCTGGGCGGCCGCCCGCTCGGTCAAAATCCGTTAGTGGGCGTACTCCGCGGGGCACCAGTTAACCCTCTTATTTTTGTTCTCGGCATCGCTCCATCCGCGCCTGCATCCGGTGGTGGAGCTAAACTTGCGGTTACCGGCGCGGGCACGGGCGCGTAAGCTCTTGGTTGCGCGGTCGCCGGACCGACGATCGCCAGCGCACCCCGTAGCACGAGCAACGCGACCGAATAGAGGAGAAAGATGATGTCCGAGCGAAGCATGAACCTGAAACGTCGTTGGCGCGACGGAGAGATCACCTACGGCGCCTGGATGTCGATCGGCTCGACGGCGGTCGCCGAGATCATGGCGACGACCGGCTTCGACTGGGTCTTCATCGACACCGAGCACACGGCCATCGACTACGACACATTGCAAAATGTGCTCGCCGGCTTCAATGGCAGCAAAACGGTTCCCGTCGTTCGCGTTGCGTGGAATGACCAAGTCCTGATCAAGAAGGCGCTCGACATCGGCGCCGAGGGCATCCTGGCGCCCATGGTGCGCACGCCCGAAGAAACCCGTAATCTGGTCGCAGCGTGCAAGTATCCGCCCGAGGGCCAACGCGGCTTCGGCCCCTTCCGGGCGTCGGGTTGGTACCGCGACGAGACGTACACCACGACCGCGAACGAATCGCTGATCGTCATGCCGCAGATCGAACACGTGGACACGATCGCGGTCATCGACGAGCTCGTCTCCGTCCCCGGCATCGACGCAATCTGTATGGGGCCCGCGGACATTTCCGGATCGGCGGGGGTTCCGCTTCAGATCGACCACCCCGCCGTCCAGGATGCCATGGACAAAGCGTGCGCCGCGGTATCGGCGGTAGGCTTGCCGAGTTGCCTTGGGATTCCTTTTTCGCCGGACGTGCAGATCGAGTGGGCGGCGCGGGGGGCGCGACTCCTGGTGGCCACCGGCGACGTCAACGCGCTCTGCGGCGCCACGACCGAGAAGCTCAATGCGTTGAGGACGGCTGCCGGGGCCGCCTGAGCCGTGCTCCGCCGCAGGCAGCGCACCAACGCGCCTCTCGGTCCCCGCGGCCCAGGATTCGACCGCCAGCGGTACGACGCGGCCGGTGTCAACTTTCTGTGGCGCGTTTGACCGTCCGCCTCACGGGGATAGGCCGTCATGCGATCGGGCGGGGAAGGAACTGAGCATTTTCACCGCCTCGTCGGCGTCCTTTCCACATCGCGCCGGCGGCCATGGTCGCCCGGATCGAGAATCACGAGCATGCGATCGTGGATGGGCCTTGCCGGTTCAAAACAGAGTTGAGCGGAACGAGGCGTCAACTCAAATAATTCAATAGCTTATGACAAACATTTAACACGCTGTTTAACGGACCACTACGCGACATTTCAGTTTTCGAGGCCCGTCCTCTCTACCACTCGGGCATCCATCCGGCGTGGACGCCCGTAACGTCGGGGGTAGGGGGCCGCGCCGTCAACGGCCGCGCTCGTCGCCCGCGCCCCACGCCTCGGGCGGGTTCAGCGCGAGCTCCTTGAGGGTGCGCCCGGCGAGCGCCGCTTCGGCCGCTTCGTCGAGACGCGCCATGAGCCCGTCGACGCCCGGAGCCGGGGCGGGGCGCCGCCCGGCGGCGCCGTTTCCGTCCGATGCCGCGCGCACGCAGCGCAGCACTTCCGCTACCTCGGTGGTATCGGGCGGGCGCGCAGGCAAGAACTGGGCCGGCTCGTCGTCGCTCCGCTTGAGGAAGCCGTCCCCGCACAGAAGAGCGAGCACCGTCTCGACGCCTTCGGGGGGAAGATTGACGCGCCGGATCAGTTCGTCGACGGTCCAACCCGCGCCGCCCTCGTAGTATCGCCCGCAGACCAGGGCCGCGATCGCGAGCGTCAGCATCTCCTTCGTGCGAATGCTCGATCCCCCGCCACGCCTTCCTGAGACCGCGTGCTCCGGGTTCTGGTGGAAGAAAGCCACCGACGCACCGACGAGCAGGATCAGCCAGCTGAAATAGAGCCAGATCATGAACAGCACCAGGGTGGCGAAGGCGGAATAGATGGCGGCGTATTTCGACGAGCCGACGATGAACGAGGCGAAGGCCCAGCCCGCCGTCTCCCATATGGTGCCGGCGACCAGCGCACCCACCAGGGCGGAGCCGATCCGCACCTTGGTGTTGGGCATGAAGACGTAAATGAAGGTGAAGGCGGCGACGATCAGAAGATAGGGCACCAGCGTGCTCGCGAGACCGATCAGGAACCCGAAGGGTTCGATCTCGGCCAGCCGTTCCACCAGCGTCGTCGTGGTTGCCGAAGCCGTCATGCCGAGCGCGGAGAAGACGAGCACGGGCCCGACCACGATGACCGAGATATAATCGCTGAATCGCTGGGCGAACGTGCGGTTTTGGGTGACGTGCCAAGTGTAGTTGAAGGCGCGCTCGATCTTCTGCATCAGGGAAATCACCGTGTAGATCAAGAGCCCCAGGCCCATGGAGCCGAGCACGCCGGCCTTGACGTTCTCGACGAACTCGATGATCCGGGTCGTGATTTCGACGCCCTTGTCGCCCAAGGGCTTGAGGACGCTGAGCAGCAGCGGTTCGATTTGGTTGTGGACCCCGAAGCCCTTGAGCACCGAGAAGCTGATGGCGAGAAGCGGCACAAGGGACAAAAGCGTCGTGTAGACGAGGCTCATGGCGCGTAGGCTCAACTGGCCCTCGGCCAGCGTCCGCGCAACCCCGAAGAGCACCCTGAACAATGCGACGATCTCGGCCCGCCATCGGGGCATCGCGGTGGTGTCTTCGTCCCAAAGCAGCCGTGTGAACGACGCCTTGAACGCTCCGAGTTCGGTTGTCCGCAAAGAAACCATCGCCACCTCGCGCCCATGCCCTCGCGCCCCGGCCGACCCCCAGCTACGGGGCGTACGGGACGCCGGGCCCGAGTGTTCGCGATCCGCCGCGGGCGCGCAAGTTCCGATCGCACGCCCGACGGTCCGGTCCCCCGGTTCGGTGCCGCGCCGCGCGCCGGCGCGCTACCATGGCCGACGATCGAGGCGATCCCCCGCCGACGGGAGGAAGCAATGAAACACACGATCCACAAACACGACCACCACTTCGGGTGGGACAATGCGATCACGCCCGTGGACGCCTACATCCTGTGCAGCGTTTGCGGAGACTTGCGCATAAACGAAATCGTCGACCGGCCGAACTGGGTCGTCTCGTTCTACTTTCCCCGCGTGGTGTTCGATTGATCGGACGCCGGACGCAAGGCCGCATCGACGCAGCCAAGCGCACACGCTAACACGACGCGAAGCCCGCACCTGCCCGAAGCGGTCTTCGCCAAATGGGCTTCAAGACCCTGTAACGCCCGGTTTCGGGGCGCGCGGGCGCCGCTTACGTGGTCTTCGCGTCCTCGAGCGGGGCGCCGGGACCGGCGACGGTCGAACCTCCGTCCACCGACAGCACCGCGCCCGTAATGTAGGAAGCGGCGTCCGAGGCGATGAACAGGATCGCCGGCGTCACTTCGTCCATGCTCGCGAACCGCTTCATCGGAACGCGGCGGCTGTACGCGATCAGCCCTTCCTCGACCTCGTAGCCCTGGTCGACGACGGTTTGCTCGAGCATGGCCGTTCGCGTTCCGCCGGGCGCGACGGCGTTGACCCGGATGTTGTCGCGGGCAAGATCGAGGGCCATGGCGCGGCTGAGCTGGATCAAGGCCGCCTTGCTGACGCAGTAGGGAATCGAGCGCGGATTGCCCATCCGGCCCATCTCGGAGGAGATGTTGACGATGACGCCGCCGCCAGCGGCCTTCATGACCCGCGCCGCCTCTCGGCTCAGGAAGAATACCGCGTTCACGTTGACGGCCATGGTCTCAAGCCATTGCTCGTCGGCGGCGTCCATGAGGTTCGTGCGGTGCAATGTGGCGGCGTTGTTGACGAGGACGTCGAGACGGCCCAAACCGCCCGCGCATTCCTCGACGATACGCCCGTAGGCGCCCGGATCGCGCAGATCGGCCTGAACGAAGACGCAACTTGCGCCGGCCTCCTCGACGGCCCGGCGCACCTGGGCCCCGCGGTCGGCGTCGCGGCCCGTGATCGCGACCGCCGCGCCGGCCTCGGCAAAGGCGAGTGCGAGCGCGGCGCCGATCCCAGACGTCCCGCCCGTCACCACGACGCCTTTTCCGGTAAAGTCCACTGGGGTTCCCCGTATGCGTTCCTTCAACGGGGGTGATCGTGCCCCGAACCCGCCCGACTGGCAATACGCCCGCGCTCTCGGGGCGCGTTTCCCCGCATCAACTTGGTGGGCGATCAGCTTCGAGACGTGATGAATCCCAGGCTTCGGAAGTGAAATCGAAGGTTTGTTTTGAGCCTGCGCCGGTACGCTGGCCGGCCTAGAATTGCGATGTCGGAGAAGGGGGGGCCGCCGGCATCAGGTCCCGAGAGCGATCGCGAGGACGCGCGCCGGGTGCAGCGCCTCGCGCCCGCACAGGGTTCGGATCTGGTGGCGGCAACTGGTCCCGTCGGCGACCACGATCGTGTCGTCGCCGGCTTGGCGGACAGCCGGCATCAGGCGGTCCTCGGCCATGGCGACGGAAATGTCGTAGTGCTCGGCCTCGGACCCGAAGGCGCCGGCCATGCCGCAACATCCCGATGGGATCTCCTCGACCTCGAGGCCCGGCGCGAGCGCGAGCGCGTCGGTCAGGGCGCCCATCGCCCCGAAGGCCTTGCGGTGGCAGTGGCCGTGCACCAGCGCCCGGCGCCACGGAAGCGGGCCGAATGGGGGCGGGCGGCCTGCGCGCGCGACTTCGCCGACCAAGAACTCCTCGAGCGTGAAGGCGCGCTCGGCCAGCGCGCGGGTCTCGGCGCCGGGGAGAAGGTGAGGGAGCTCGTCGCGCAGCGTGAACAGGCACGCCGGTTCCAGACCGACCACAGGCAACCCGGCGTTCGCGCCCGGCGCCACCGCCTCGAGAAGACGCTTCGCCTCGGTGCGCGCCTCGCGGACCAAGCCGGCCGTGAGATACGTCCGCCCACAGCACGGCGCCCGGCCGCCGCCGGCGGCGCGAACGACGTGGACGCGACATCCCGAGGCTTCGAGCACGGCGATGGCGGCGTCAGCGTTTTCGGGCTCGAAGTAGGTGGTGAAGGTGTCGACCAGAAGTTGGACGTCGCGCCCGTCACCGCCCGACGGCCGGTGTTTCGCCGGCTGGAAGACATCGCTGCGGAAGCGTGGAAGCGGGCGCCGGGCGCTCAGGCCCAGCAGTCTTTCGCTGAGCGCGGCGAGCCCGGGCACGCGGTCGCGGGCGTTGGCGAGCGACGCGATCCGCGCGGCCCAAGGCGCGTAGCGCGGAAGCTCAGCGAATAATCGCTCGCGGGCGGACGGGCGCTGGCGTTCGCGAAGCCGGGCCAGAAATTCGATCTTCATCCGCGCCATGTCGACGCCCACCGGGCATTCCCGCCGACAGCCCTTGCAACTGACGCAAAGCGCCATGGCCTCGTTCATGGCCTCTGACGTCATCGCGCCCGGGCCGAGTTGGCCGCTGATGGCGAGCCTGAGCGCGTTGGCGCGGCCCCGCGTCACATGAAGCTCGTCTCGCGTCGCGCGGAACGATGGACACATGACGCCCGAGTCGAACGCGCGGCACGCCCCGTTGTTGTTGCACGCCTCGAGCGCGCGGGCGAAGCCGCCCCATTCGGACCAGTCGAGCGCTGTTTCGATTTCTTCGGTCGCGTAATCGGGCCGGTAGCGGAACAACCGGCGGTCGTCCATGCGCGGCGGCCGCACGATGCGGCCGGGGTTGAACAACCCATGCGGGTCGAAAGCGTCCTTGATCTCTTCGAAGGCGCCGACGATACGCGCGCCGAACATGGGCACGTGGAATTCCGATCGCACGATCCCGTCGCCGTGCTCGCCGGAATGCGAGCCCTTGTATTCGCGCACCATGGCGAACGCCTCTTCGGCGATCGCGCGCATCTTCCGCACGTCGTCCGCGGCCTTCATGTTGAGGATGGGCCGCACATGCAGGCAGCCCACCGAGGCGTGGGCGTACCAGGTGCCGCGGGTCCCGTGGCGCGCGAACACCTCGTTCAAGCGGCGCGTGTATTCGGCCAAATGCTCGAGCGGAACCGCGCAGTCCTCGATGAACGAGACCGGCTTTCCCTCGCTTTTCATGGACATGAGGATGTTGAGGCCGGACTTGCGCATCTCCCAAACGGCGGCCTGCGTCGGCCGGTCGGTGATCGCCGCCGTTGCGCCCACGAGACCGTTGTCGGCCATCAGCCGATCGAGATCCTCGAGCGCCAGGGCAACGGTGCGCGCATCGTCCGCGGCGAATTCGACGAGAAAGATCGCATCCGCATCCGCATCCGCGGGCGCGACGCGCTCGCAGATGGCGCGGAACGCCGGGTTCTCGCGCGCCATGTCGATCATCGTGCGGTCGATCACCTCGACCGCCGAGGGGGCCAATTCGACGATTGCGCGGGTGAGTTCCATGGCCCGGGCGAACGACGGAAAGGTGCGCACGCCGAGCCCGCGGTGGGCGGGGATCGTCTGAAGATCGAGCTCGATCGCGGTGAAGAACGCGAGCGTGCCTTCCGAGCCGACCAACAGCCGCGCCATGTTGTGACCCGAGGCCGCGACGGAATCCAGGTTGTAGCCTCCGATCCGGCGGAGAATCTTGGGAAACCGCGCGTCGATCTCGTCGGCCTCGCGTGCGGCGATGTCGCGGACGCGGCCAACCAGGTTCCAATATTCGGACCCCCCCGAGGCCTCGTCGACGGCCACGGGCGCATGGGCGAAGCGCCATTGCGCGGCGCTCGCCAGCACCGCCTCGATGGCGCGAACGTTGTCGGCCATGGTGCCGTAGCGGATCGACCGCGCGCCACAGCTGTTGTTGCCGGCCATCCCGCCGATGGTGGCCTGGGCGGCCGTGGAGGGATCGACGGGAAAGAAAAGACCGTGGGGCGCGAGAAAGCGGTTGAGCGAATCGAGGACGAGCCCCGGCTGGACGCTGACCGTGCGGGCCGATCCGTCGAAGGCGAGGATCCCGTCCAGGTGCTTGGAAGTATCGACGACGATGGCCTCGGCCACCGTCTGGCCGCACTGGGACGTTCCGCCGCCGCGGGCGAGCACGGGCGTTCCATGCTCAGCCGCTATTTCGACCACGCGGACCACGTCGGCGGCGGTGCGCGGAACCACCACGCCGATCGGCTCGATCTGGTAGATGGAGGCGTCGGTGCTGTAGCAGCCGCGGCTAAACGCATCGAACAGAACCTCGCCCTCGATCTCCCGACCCAGCCGGCGGGCCAGATCGGCGTCGCCGATACGCGCGCTTTTCTTCTCTCGTTGGGGCTTGGTCGTCACCCGTGGCCTCCTTCGCGATCTCCCCCGCCGGTCGAGGTTCGGTCGCCGGCGCGGCGCCGTCAACGATTAGAGCGGATCACGTTTGATTGAAATTGCATCGCGATTCCAATCAAACGTGTGAATCCGCTCGACCTCAAAAGTGTAGACCGGATTCACGCGGTCCGTGGATCGACTCTGGCAAAACCGCGCGGCCGCGATCTGGTCTAATGGTTGAACCGGGCGCGGGCCGCTGGCATAACCCGAACACCGTCGGCCGATCCGAAGAAACCGAACCCATGCGCGATAAGAGCCGCGACATTGGACGCCAGCTCCTGCAGATACCGGGACCGACGAACGTCCCGGAACGGGTCTTGCGCGCCATCGCGCGCCCCACTATCGACCACCGATCGCCCGAATTCGCCGATCTCACCCGCCGGATTCTCGACGGCCTAAAGCTGATCTTCAAGACCTCCGGCGCGATATGCATCTTTCCGTCATCGGGTACCGGGGCGTGGGAAGCAGCCCTCGTCAACGCCCTTGCGCCTGGCGAGCGCGTGGTGATGTTCGAGACCGGCTACTTCGCGAAACTGTGGCGCGAGATGGCCGGGCGGTTGGGGTTGCAGGTGGATTTTATCGAATCGACGTGGGGGAACGGGGTCGATGCCGGCCGCATCGAGGCTTTGCTGGCCGACGACCGGGACAAACAGATCAAGGCCGTCTGCGTCGTCCACAACGAAACCTCGACCGGGGTCGCGAGCGACGTCGCCTCGGTGCGCCGGGCGATCGACGGCGCCCGCCACCCGGCGCTGCTGATGGTGGACACCGTCTCGTCGCTTGCATCCTTCGATTTTCGCCACGACGACTGGGGCATCGACGTCACGGTTTCGTGCTCGCAGAAAGGCCTGATGCTGCCGCCCGGAATCGGGTTCAACGCCGTCAGCGCAAAAGCGCTCGCGGCGGCGAAGACAACCCCGAACGCGCCCTCGTACTGGAGCTGGGAGGCCGCGCTCGCGGCCCTTGGCGGGGGCGGTTTCCCCTATACGCCGCCAACCAATCTTCTGTTCGGCCTCGCCGAGGCGATCGCCATGATCGAAGACGAGGGTCTTGAGAACACATTTCGCCGCCACGCGCGTCTCGGTCGCGCCACGCGGGCCGCGGTCGCGGCCTGGGGCTTCGACACCGTCTGCAGGCAACACGACTGCCACAGCGATTCCCTGACCGCGGTCGTCATGCCCGAGGGCGTGGATGCCGACGCCTTTCGCCAGCGCGTGCGCGCGCGGTTCAACGTCGCGCTTGGAAACGGTCTCGGAAAGCTCGCCGGCCGCGTCTTTCGGATCGGCCATCTCGGCGACATCAACGAGCCCATGCTGATCGGCGCACTGTCGGCGATCGAGATGTCGCTGGCCGGTGACGGCGCGGCGCGTGAAGGGCGCGGCGTCACCGCTGCCATTGAAGCGCTCGCCGACGAGACATCGAGCGTCCCCGCCGGATCGAAATAAAGAGGAGATCGTGACCATGGAATACCGCAGACTCGGCGCCAGCGGGCTCAACGTTTCGACCATCTGCCTGGGCGCGCTGATGTTCGGCGACCGGACCAACGAGAAGACCGCGGGACGGATCGTCGCCCACGCCCGTGAGGCCGGCGTCAACTTCATCGACACCGCCGACGTGTACGCCCAGGGGCGTTCGGAGCGCATCGTCGGCAAACTGATCAAGCGCGACCGCGACAACTGGGTGCTGGCGACCAAGGTGGGTTTGCCCTCTTCCGGACCGCCCAACCGCTGCGGCCACGGCCGCAAATGGATCATGCAGGCGATCGACGAGAGCCTCGCCAGACTGGGGACCGACTTCGTCGATGTCTACTATCTGCACTGGTATGACCGCGAAACGCCGCTCGAAGATACAGTGGGCGCGCTCGCAGACCTGGTCCGCGCGGGAAAGATCCGCTACTGGGGCTTCAGCAACTATCGCGGCTGGCAGGTGGCCGAGATGGTTCGCCTCGCCGATCGGATCGGGGGGCCGCGGCCGATCGCCGCGCAGCCCAACTACAACGCCATCAATCGTCAGATCGAAACCGAGTATTTGCCGGCCTGCGCCCACTATGGTGTCGGAGTGGTGCCATACGGGCCGCTCGCGCGCGGCGTGCTGACCGCCAAGTACGAACCGGGGAAGCCCCCGCCGAAGGGCGCGCGCGCCGCCAACAAGGCGTTCGTCCAGTCCTTTCCCGGCCAGGTCATGGCGAAGACCGATCTCGAACGGCGCACCCTCGTCCGGGTACAACGGATCAAGGCCCGCGCCGAGCGCCGCCGCATGTCCGCCGGCCAGTTCGCAGTTGCCTGGGTGCTCAACAACGCGCTCATCTCGTCGGTGATCGCCGGACCGCGGACGTTCAGCCAATGGTCGGAGTACTTGAAGGCGCTGGATCACGAATTCACGGCCGCGGACGAGGCGTTCATCGACCGCCTGGTTCCCCGCGGCCAATCTTCGGCGCCGCCGTTCAACGATCCCCGCCTGCCGGTGGCGGGTCGGATCGCCCGGACGCGCTCTATCGCCAATGGCCGGCGAAAGCCCCCGGGGCGGCCCGCCCGTGCGCTCCCGATGACGGAAAATTCGTTGGCACCCGCTTTTTGATTGACATTCGGCGTGCCCGATGATGGATTTGGGCGCCCGCGCGGGTCTGGTCGCGAACCAAAGCTCCAAATGCGTCGAGAGACGTATGCGAAGGGCCAGGGTGGGTGAAACTCGCTCTTTGATCCACTGGGAGGTTTTTTCATGCTGAAAAGAGTCATTGTTGCCGGCGTGGCTGCGCTGGTCGCCGCCGGTTTCTTGGCGCCGGTTTCCGTCGACGCGCGGAACCTGGACGATATCATCAAGGCCGGCACCATCAAGATCGGCGTTCACCCCAATGGTGGCGTGCGGAGCCAAATCAACCCGAAGGGTGAATGGGAAGGCTTCGACATCGATATCTCCGAACGGCTCGGCGAAATGCTGGGCGTGAAGGTGGAGTACGTCCCGACCGAGACCCCGCAACGCATCCCGAACCTGGTCTCGGACCGCACCGACATCCAGCTCGGCGCGCTGACCCGCACGCCGGATCGCATGAAGGTGATCGACTATTCGGTTCCCTTGCACACGGAATCGATGGCCGTCCTCTACACCTCCAAGCTCGACGAGAAGATCCCGAATCTCAAATCCTGGCGGGATCTCAACCGTGAAGACATCACGGCGGCCGACTGCCGTGGCTGCTGGCCGGTCAAGTGGGTGCAGAAGAACCTGCCCAAGGTCAAGATGATGCTGGTCGACAGCGGCGCCGATTCGACGCGCGTGGTCGCCCAGGGTCGGGCAGACGTGATCATCGAGAATCTGGACTTCTACGGGACGTACACCGCGCAGTATCCCGACGTGACGTGGAAGGTGCTGCCGGACGTCATCGCGACCGAGTATTGCGGCATCGGCGTGAAGAAGGGCAACGATTCGGTCCGTCATTGGCTGAACGCGGCCATGTTCTCCATGCAGAAGGCCGACTTCCACAACGAGGCGTGGGAGAAGCACTTCGGCTCGCGGCAAGTGGTGCCGGTGGTACCGCAACCCTATTTCTAATCGATCCTTCGACCTGTCGCCGTCCGGTGAGAGCCGGACGGCGGCGGTCTCTTCCGACATAACCTGATATTTTTTTGCGCGTTTGTCGCGGGTGAGAGCTGACGTTGTTTGACTACGTATTCCAGTGGCGCGAAGCCTTTAGCTATGTCCCGTATTTTCTCGGCGGGATGTGGGTCACTTTCCACCTTTCATTTCTCGGGTTCTGGTCGGGATGCCTCGTCGGTCTGTTCGGGGCGCTCGGCAAGACCTACGGCGGGCCGATCATCACCTGGATCGTGAACGCTTACGTCATCATGTTCACGAACACGCCGGGCTTGGTCACCGCGTTCTTCATCTTCTACGGCTTGCCCGAGTACGGCATCTTGCTGTCGCCCTATGAAACCGTGCTTCTGAATGCGATGCTGAACGCCGGGGCCTACATCACCGAGATCATGCGTGGCGGCTTCCTTTCGGTCCGCGCGACCGAGATGGAGGCGGCCCAGACGCTGGGGTTCTCGATGTTGCAGTCGCTGCGGCTGGTGATCGTGCCGCATATCGCGAAGGTGCTGTTCGCGCCCCTTAGCAATTTTTACATCTGGATCATCCTGGGCTCGTCGGGGGCGTCGATTTTCGGCGTCGAGGAGCTTACGGGACGGGCATTCAACGTGGCGTCCGAGACGTTCCGGGCGATCGAGATCTTCTCGATCACGGCGGGGTTCTACGTGATCCTGACCATCATCGCGAGCGCGGTGCTGGCATACCTCGGGCGCGTCGTGTTCCGGGTGAAAGCGAAGATATTCTGATGTACGAATTGTGGGTGGACCAAACGACGCGCTTTTTCACCTGGGTCAACGCCTGGTTCTGGTTTCAGGCGATGGTGAAGACCATGGCGATGACGGTGATCGGCTGCGGAATCGGTGCCATTCTTGGGTACATTCTGGTGTACATCCGCAGGACCCCCGGTTGGTTTTGGTTCTGGGCCCGTTGGCCGATGATCGGCTACGTCGAGATCTTCCGCCGGATTCCGTTCCTGGTGCTGCTGTTCCTCGTGCTTTTTGTGCTGCAAGGGATCGGCCTGGACGTCTCGCTTTTCGTCACGGCCTGCATCTCTATCACCATCCTCTCAACCGCCTTCATCGCCGAGATCATCCGCGCCGGCCTTGATTCGGTGCATCAGAATCAGTGGGACACTGCGGAATCGCTGAACTTCGGCCGCGTCAAGACGCTTTACTACATAATCATGCCGCAGGCCTGGAAGGTGATCCTGCCACCCGCGTTCGCGTTCTTTGTGATGTTCATCAAGGACACCGCGCTCGCCTCGCAGGTGGGCGTTTTGGAGTTGACGCTGGTCGGGAAGCTTTTCAACAACCGGGGAATCTTTCCCGTCCTCGCGTTCGGGACGTGTCTCGTCCTCTACTTCATCCTGTCGTTCCCTCTGACCAACTTCGGCTGGTGGCTGGAAAAGCGCCTTAGGCGCCAGAAGGTTAGCATCGATGAAGAGGAGATATCGGTGATGGCCGGTTACGAGATAAGGCGCACATGAGGTCCCGGTCCGCGCAACCCGTTCGCGACTTCTCGCCGCCGGCGGGACCGTCGCCCAAGATAAACAAGGAAGGCTCTCCATGTTGAACCTGGAGATCGAAGGGCTTACCGCGACTTACGACGGGAGGCTCATGGTCTTGAACGAGGTGGACGTACAAGTCAATCCGGGCGAGATCGTCTCCATCATCGGGCCCTCGGGATCCGGCAAGAGCACGCTTCTGCGGGTCCTGATGGGGCTTTTGGTGCCCAAGGCCGGAACGATCAAGCTCGACGGCGTTCCCGTCAACTACCACCGCAAGAAAGAGGTAAAAGCGGTGCGCGACCGCTTCGCGATCGTGTTCCAGCAGTTCAACCTGTTTCAGAACATGACGGCGATGCGCAACGTCACTGTGGCGCCTGTCAAGATCCGCAAGCGCGACTCCAAGACCGTGGAGAAGGAAGCCGAGATCTTGCTCCAGAAAGTGGGATTGGCCGACAAGTTGCAGTCCTATCCGGACGAAATGTCCGGCGGCCAGCAGCAGCGCGTCGCCATCGCCCGCGCGCTCGCCTTGAAGCCCGACGTCTTGCTGTTGGACGAGATAACATCGGCCCTCGACCCCGAACTGGTCAACGAGGTGCTCGACGCCATCCGTGTGCTCGCCGGCGAAGGCATGACCATGTTGATCGTCTCGCACGAGATGGGTTTCGTCAGCGAGATCGCCAGCAAGGTGGTTTTCATGGATGAAGGCAAGGTCATCGAGGTCGGCTCCCCGAAAGAAATCTTCGACAACCCGCAAACCCAGCGTTGCCAGGACTTCGTCGGCAAGATCATTCGCCACTGATTTCGGCCGCGCTTAACGCCGGCGCTTTCGCGACTCTCTATTTTTTCTCCCTATTTTTGCGGGACGCGGGCGCGAATGGCGCGCGCGCGCGCTTCCAGGCGCGCCGGCTCGTCCGTCTTTCCCGATGTGCGAAGGAACCGGGCGACGGTCTCGAGACTCTGCGCGACGTCCTCATGGTCTGGGCCGAGGTGAAGCTCGCGCAGCTCGAGCGCCCGGCGAAGGTATATTTCCGCACTCCCCGCGTTGCCGGCTGAGACCAATAGCCGAGCGAGTTTTTCGTAGTCCGGGGCGAGGCGGATATGACCGCGGCCCAGCGCCAACTCCTCGATCGTCACGACCCTTTTGAAGATAGACAGCGCATCGGTGTCCCTGCCGTCCGCGTCGAAGAGATGGGCGACGCGGCGCGTGCGGTCGGCGAGAAACATGAGCACCGGATTGCCCCCGGCCACTGTGTCCGTCGTGCCGCCGTCCTCGCTGCCTGCCTTATCGCGAATCGCCAGCGCGCGCTTGTAAAGCGCTTGGTCCGCCGGCGTGCGTCCCTGGGCGAGGAAGAGGGCGCCCACGCCTTCGGCGGTCTCGCCCACGCGGGGATCGAAGGGGGGGAACGATTCCGCCTCGTCCACGGCGGCCGCGAGGCGCTTCTCCGCATCGTCGAATTGGCCGCCGCCGATGGCGTCGGCCGCCGCCGTCATGTCCGCCCTCCAGGCCTCGACGTCGGGTTCGCCGCCCGCGAACAGTTGTCCCACCGCCACCAGCCCGACCGCCGCGACCACGACTATCAATAGGGAGGGGACTTTGCGTCTACGCACGGCTCAAATCAGCAAAATCAGGCGGTCGTCGAAGCGCATGATACCGGGACCGGCGTCCAGCCGAATCGCGAACCGCCCCGCGATCGGCGGGGCGGCTTGGGATTCTTGGCCGGACTCGGCGCCGCCGTCACGGCGTGAGCGTTCAAAGGCGAGACCGGTCGCCCTCAACTTCCATAATCGAGCGCGTCCCAAAAGTCGGTGTTGATCTCCTCCATGATCGTGTCATGGATCTTGCCGAGGCAGTAGCGCATGGCATTGCTGAACTTGTTATACTCGTTGCACGTCTCGAAGCCCCAGCGCGCGCGGCGGTATGTCCATTCCGAAAAATCATCGTCCCCGCCGGCGGCGTGTCCGCGCATGACTTTTTCCCAGGCCGCGTCATGGTCGGCTTGTGTGGTCGGGCCCTTGACCGGCATCAGATCGATCAGATCGCGGGTGACGCGCGCCGCGCCGACGAGGTCGCGGTGGCCCGCCACGATGCCTTCGGCGACCGGCGTGAGCCCCGCCAGCCGTACGGAGAGATTGGGCTCGGCCCCTTCGGGGGCCAGCACCACGGATCCTTCGATCCGTGCGACCGGTTTTCCGAGTGCGACCCGCGCCAATTCTTTCTCCAGGATCGAGACTCGGACCGCGAGGTGACCGCGAAGCGCCGTAATCGCGTAGGACGCCGTGGGCACGGTCGTCTCACTGCCGTCAGCCGCAAAGCCTACCAGCACCATATCGCCGCGCGCCCCTTTGCCGGTAAAGACGGAGTAGGGCGCGCCCGAGACCGGGTTTTCGTATTCGGGTTGGAGGCAGAACGTGCTGAGCTCCGCCATGCACAGTCCGAACTCGCAAACCAAGGGAACCTCGCCCTGGGTCGCGACCAGAAGCGCCTGCGGCGTCGCCACCGCAGAAGCCGAGAAAAGAATGGCGCCGCCAATTGACGATGCCACGAGCGAAATCATGCGCATGATCCGTACTCCGCAAATGAAACTTCGCGGCACACAGCGTGGTTGCGGATCAGCGTTCCGCGTTGCCCCGCCGGAACGTACCGTTCCTTAGATGATAGCGCATCGCGGCGCGCACGACAAAGAAATGCTTGCGGTTAACGCATCGGTGCAGCAAATTCGCGCACCGGCGCGAACGCGGATCATGCGGGCGACGAGCGTATGGTCAGCACGCTGAACATGGGTACGAACAATCTGAACCAGTGGGGAGGTACGGCTGCGATGCGTTATCTAATAGGCCTGACGGCGACTGCATTTCTCGGCGTGTTAATCGCGGCGAATGCCGGCGCGGCCGAGGTGGAGTTCGTGAACGATACGAAGGTTGCCTGTGTCTGGGAGGCGCCGGAATTCGAACTCACGGTTGAAAACAAAGCGCGCACAACGGCGCAATACGAACACAAGATCGGATCCCGCTTGACCGTGACCTGCAAGGACGGCGGGTACTCCAACAGAAACGATCTCGCCACCTGCATGAACCCTGGGGACAACCTCGAATTCTCGAGCTATTCCGTGTACCCGTGGCAGTTCGGTTCGTTCAGTTGCTCGCGCAAGTGACGGCGATTCCGAGCCGGCTGTGAAGGACCGTCGGCGCCCCGAATCGCGGCGCTCTACCTTGGGCATCGTCTCCGCCGCCTAATGTTCTGGCAACGCACGATCACGGTTGTCGACGCCCACGCCGAAGGCGAGACCGGCCGGGTCGTGGTCGGGGGCGTGCTGCCGCCGCCCGGCGCCACCATGTTCGAGAAGATGCGCCACATGGCGAGCCGGGACGACCGCCTGCGCCGATTTCTTCTGAACGAGCCCCGCGTCGGGGCCACGAGTTCGGCCAACCTGGTGGTGCCGCCGACGCGCGCGGACGCGGACGTGGGCTTCATCATCATGGAAGCCAGCGAATACCCGCCCATGTCCGGCTCCAACACCATTTGCACCGCGACCGTGCTTCTGGAGACCGGCATGGTGGCCATGACCGAGCCGGAAACGCGTTTCACCCTTGAGGCGCCGGGCGGGCTGATTCCCATCGTCGCGCGCTGCCGCAACGGACGCTGCGAGCAAATTACGTTTACCAACGTTCCGTGCTTCGTGCTGCACCTCGATCACGCGATCGAGGTGACCGGCCTCGGGACCATCTCGGTCGACGTGGCCTACGGCGGCATGATCTTCGCCTTCGCCGACGCGCGCGCACTCGGCTTTCGCCTGACTGCGGACGAGGCGCGCGACATCACGGATGCCGGCAGCCGCATCACTGCCGCGGCCGCCGAACAGATCGAAGCGGTGCATCCCGAGAACGCCGAAATCCGCGACGTTTCCATCACGTCGATCGCGGGGCCGGTCGAAGACGCGGATGGCGACCGGCTTCAGAGCCGCAACGCCTGCGTCGTTCAGCCGGGCCGCATCGACCGCTGCCCCACGGGGACCGCGACGTCGGCCAGGCTCTCGATCCTGCATGCACGCGGCCGGATTCGTCAGGGCCAGATCTTCGAGAATCGCTCGATCATCGACACCCGCTTCGAGTCCGAAATCGTCGCCGTCACCGAGGTAGGGGGCATTCCCGCCGTCGTTCCCGCGGTGTCGGGGCGCGGCTTCGTGGTTGGCATCTACCAGTACGGGTACGACCCGAACGATCCGTTTCCCGAGGGATTTCGACTGGGCCGCGCGCCGGCGCCCTGACCCCATGCGCGCGAAAATGGCCGCCAGCCGATAAACTGGCTGTTTCCGGCGGGCTCCGCCGGCGGCGATCCCTACTGGGCGGCGATCGCCGGGCGCTTCAGGGATTCGGGCGTCAAGCCGATATCTGCGAGCGCCTTTTTCACCGCGGGCACCTTCGATTCGTCCATGGGAAGATAGGGAAGGCGCATATATCCGCCATTGCGATCGAGAATGCGCATGCATTCCTTGACCATGGTCCAGCCGTCGTAACCGTTCCCGGCGCCGGGAACCACGCTGCCTTGGATGATGCGGTAGGTCTCGTCGATGATCGTCTGGGCCTCCCACGCCTGATCCCAGCGCTTCGCGTGGAGATGATCGAAGAACACGCGGCAGTGATAGCCGACCACGTTCATGATCATGGCGACAAAGCCGACGCCGCCGTGCTGCATCAGCACCGGGCCGTACTGCTCGCGCCCCGAGAAGTTGGCGATGCGCTCGCCGCAGCGCTTCTGGGTCTCGAGAAGCTGCGGCAGATTGACGGTGCTGTCCTTGAGCGCGACCGTGGTCTCCAGCTCCAGCAGCTTCTCGACGATGTGGGGCTTCAGGTTCTCCTGATCCTTCCCACGCTCGGGGTTGTTGTAGAGCATGCAGGGAAGGCCGATCTTGTCCACTTCGCGGTAGTGGTTGATTAGCTCACGCTCGGACGGAAGCACGAACGGCGGCGCCAGAAGCATGTGGCCGTCGTAGCCGATCTTCTTGGCGTGTTTCGCAACCAGCACCGCTTGGCGCGTATCCACCGAAGACGTACCGGCAAGCAGCCAGACCTTGCGGTCGCCCACCTGCTCCTTGGCGATCGCGTGGATCTTGTAGCGTTCCTCGATATCCATCATGAACCACTCGCCGGTGCAGCCCTGGACGAGGATGCCGTGGGCGCCGTCGTCGATGGTCTGGTCGATGACCTTGCGGAAGGCCGGCTCATCGAACTCGCCGTCCTTGGTCCAGGGCGTGACGATTGGCGGAAACACGCCGTACCAGTCGATGCGCCGTTCACTCATCGTTGCCTCCTCGGGGCCGAACCCCAAAAACGAAAGACTTGCTGCCGAATGGATCGGAAACGGGTCGCGAAATCGGCCGGTTTCCGCCAACGTGCAATTCTAGGGGGGTGAATCGAGGGGTTCAAGGGTAAAGCCGAGGCGCTCAACGACGGGCGGACGGGCTGCTGCCGCGCCGGGCGCCGCGCTTCACCTGCACGCCGCCCGTCGCCTGTTCGACGCCGCAGAGCTCGACGATGGTCACGTTGACGTGCCAAGGCGTATCGAGTGCGTACATCACGGCGTCGGCCACGTCTTCTGCGCTCAACATCCGGAAGGCTTTGTTGAACTCTCGCGCGAAATCGGTGTCGCGAAAGGCTTTTTCGGCGAATTCGGTGCGCACGCGCCCGGGGCAGATCTCGGTGACACGGATCGCGCTTCCGAGGAGCTCGAGGCGGAGGTTCTGGCTCAGGAGATGAACCGCGCCCTTGGTCGCGCCGTAAAGCGTCGAGCCTTGCCCATAGAGCCCCGCCCACGAGCCCATATTGACGATGTGGCCGCGGTCGCGCGCGATCATGCTCGGCGCCGCCACGCGGATCGCGTTGAAAATTGAATCGATGTTGGTGTGAAGAGTCGCCTCGATGTCCTCGTCGCTCGCTCGCATCAGCGATTCGTGCCCGCGTCCGACCCCGGCGTTGTTGACGAGGACGTCGATCTTTTCGTCCTCGAACGCGAACCGCATCGCGTCCAGATCACGGACGTCGATAACGTGAGGCACGCATCCCGTTTTTTTGGCCAGGCTATCGAGGCGCTGTTTGCGGCGCGCGACCGCGTGAACCCGGAGCCCGCGCGCGGCGAGCCGTTCAACGACCGCGCGTCCAATACCGCTCGAAGCCCCGGTGACGAGTGCTGTCGTGTAGTCGTTCAATGCCATGATCTTTCCTTTCGTTGGCTTCGGGAAACCGGGTATCGGCGCGCGCTCAGCGCGCGTAGTGGGGCTCGACGTCAAGGCCGTCCAAATGGCCGGCATAGAATGCGCGAACATGCGGGACCAGGCCCTTGGCCATCTCGCGAAGGCGACGCTCATCGTCTGTCGCCAGAACGCTCAACGATTTGGCGAGCTCGGTCAACGCGCCTTGCTCGTCGAGCGTCGCGATCCTTCCCTCGTCCAAGATCAGTTCGCCGGCCACCAGCACGGTGTCCACGCTTGCGGGCTCCGGTGCTTCCGCCTTGCCCACAGCGGCGATGACGCCGTCGCGGACCAGTACGGCGCCATCGGCGATTGCCCGCGTTTCGGCGCCGTGCGGGGCGCCGCAGATCACGTGGCGGCCCTTTATCAAGTACGCGGGCATGTGGTCTCTCCCGTGGATCGGCGCGGCACGAACGGCGCGGAGTTTCGCACGCCCGAGGCGCGCCACAAAGGTTCCGCGACCCGAGCCGTTTCATGGTACGACATCGGCGTGGGGGGGAAGCGGCGCCACGGACTTTTCCCCGGCGCCGGCAGCGAAGGAGCGCCTTACCGTGTACGGACCTCCGGCGGTCATCAAGAGCACGGTCTTTACCCGGCTTCCGGAAACCTATCGCGACATGCGGCTCAGCAGTTGGGCCGAGGCGACCCGCGGCCGGCCCATGGACTGCATGCTGGAAGGGCCGTCCTTCGACCGCGACGGCAACCTGTATCTCGTCGACATCGCCAACGGCCGCATCATGCGGGTGTCTGCGGCCGGTGCGTGGGACGTGGTGGCCGAATACGATGGCTGGCCGAACGGTCTCAAGATCCACAAGGACGGGCGGCTGTTCGTCGCCGATCACATGAAGGGCATCGTGGAGATCGACCCCGCGACGGGCGCCGTCAAGCCGGTGTTGCGCCACCACAAGGGTGAATGGTTCAAGGGCGTGAACGATCTTGTGTTCGCCAGGAACGGCGATCTCTATTTCACCGACCAGGGCCAAACCGGCTGGCAGGACCCCACGGGACGCGTCTTCCGCCTGACGGCGTCGGGGCGGCTCGAGCTTCTCGTCGGAACCGTGCCGAGTCCGAACGGACTGGTCTTGAATCAGGACGAAACCGAGCTCTACGTCGCGGTTACGCGCGCCAATGCCATCTGGCGCGTGCCCTTGGCGTTGGCCGGAATCTCGCGGGTCGGCACCTTCATCCAGCTTTCGGGCGGCACCGGCGGCCCCGACGGTCTCGCGCTCGATACCGACGGCGGGATCATTGTCGCCCATCTCGGGATCGGGGTGTGGCGCTTCGATTCACTGGGCCGGCCGACCCATCTGATCGAATCGGCCGCCGGCAACCGCTGCACCAACGTCGCCTTCGGCGGGCCGGAGAACCGGCAGCTCTTCATCACCGAATCCGAGACCGGAACGATCCTCAGGGCCGAGCTACCGGTCCCGGGCCGCAGCATGTATTCTCACGCCGAGTAGAGCACTCGCCGAGGAAGGCACCGACACCATGACCTCGAAACCATCTCCGAGCGGATCCGGACGCACCACCCGGATCGGCGCCCGCCACGCGGTCGCCGCCGGTCATCAACTGTCGGCGGAAGCCGCGCTTGGCGTTCTCGAGGCGGGCGGAAACGCGGTCGATGCGGGCGTCGCCGCCGGGCTGGTCACCGGCGTCGTCGAGGTCACCTTCGTCAACGTCGCCGGCGTCGCGCCGACCATGATCCGCATGGCCGAGACGGGCGAGATCGTCACCATCGACGGCCTTGGGACCTGGCCCAAGGCCGCGAGCTGCGCCTATTTCCGGGAGAACTTCGACGGCCGGATCCCCGACGGCCTTCCCCGTGCGGTCATGCCGGCGGCGCCGGACGCCTGGCTGACGGCGCTCGAGCGATACGGCACCATGTCCTTCGCCGAGGTCTCCGAGGCCGCGATTCAGACGGCGCGCGAGGGGTTCCCAGTCTATCCCTTGCTCGCCCGCCAGATCGCGGAACGCGAAGAAACCATCCGGGCCATGCCCGATAACGCCGCCGTCTTCTTGGCGCAGGGCCGCCCGCCCGAGGCCGGCGAAACGCTGGTGCAGAAGGATCTCGCGCGCACCCTCCAATTCCTTGCCGACGAGGACAAGGCGGGCGGAAAGCGCGGCCGCGAAGCCGGGCTTCGGAACGTTCGCAAGGCGTTCTACAACGGCGACATCGCCAGCGTCATCGTCCGCTACCACGCCGAGAATGGCGGGCTGATCACGCGCGAGGACTTGGCGGCCTTCCGCGTCAACGTCGAGGCACCGCACTCGATCCGCCTTGGCGAAACCGAAGTCTACACCTGCGGGCCCTGGTGCCAGGGGCCGATGCTTTTGCAGGTGCTCAACCTCCTCGAAAGCTACGACCTGATGGCCATGCGAGACGACATGCCCGCCTACATCCACACCGTGACCGAGGCGGTTAAGCTCGCGGCCGCCGACCGCGAGGCCTATTACGGCGATCCCAAGTTCATCGACGTGCCGATGGACACGCTGCTATCGAAGGACTACGCCGCCCTGCGCCGCGAGATGATCCGCGAAGGCGAAGCCTGGCCCGACATGCCGGCCGCGGGCGAGATACCGGGCGCGGCCCCGGGCGGCGCGGTGGGCGCCGCGGCGCCGGCGCGCGGGCCGGACGAAGGGCGCTGGGACACCTCGTATCTTTGCGTCGTCGACAAATGGGGCAACGCGTTCTCGGCGACGCCCAGCGACAGCGCCGCCACCTCTCCCATGATACCCGGAACCGGGCTCACGCCCTCGACCCGGGGATCGCAGTCGTGGACCGACCCCGATCACCCGTGCTCGATCGAGACGGGGAAGCGGCCGCGCCTGACGCCAAATCCCGCGCTCGCGATCCAGCCCGGCCGGTGGATGATGCCGTTCGGAACCCCCGGCGGCGACGTCCAGACCCAGGCCATGGCCCAAGTGTTCCTGAACATCGTCGTCTTCGGCATGGACATGCAGGAAGCGGTCGAGGCGCCCCGGTTCGCGTCCGCGAGCTTCCCGTCCTCGTTCGAGCCCCACGCGACCAACCCGGGACTTCTCAAGCTCGAAGCCTCGCTGGCGGAGGATTTCGGCGACGCGCTTGCCGGCCTCGGCCACGAGATCCTCGCCTGGCCCAAAGATTTCTGGGAGGCGGGCTCGGTCTGCGCCATCATGGCCGATCAAGAAACCGGCGAGCGGCGCGCGTGCGCCGACCACCGCCGCGCGGCCCACGCGCTCGCGGGTTAGGGCGCGGCGCGGCCCCCGGCAAGTCCCCAAACCCCGGCTTAGAACAGCCCCTGTACCAAACCCGCTTCATCGATGTGGATGGATTCGGCCGCCGGGGTCCTGGGCAGGCCCGGCATGGTCATGATGGTGCCACAGAGCACGACCACGAACTCGGCGCCGCCGGCAAGTTGGACGTCGCGGATCGGCACCACGTGGCCCGTGGGCGCGCCCGTGAGGCTGGGGTCGGTCGAAAAGCTGTATTGGGTCTTCGCCATGCACACGGAAAAGCGCCCGTAGCCGTTCGCCTCAAGCTCGCGGAAGCGGTCGCGCACGCGCGTTTCGGCAATGATGTCGTCGGCGCCGTAAAGTGCGGTAGCGACGGTCTTGGCCTTGTTCCAGAGCGTCATGTCGAGCTCGTAGAGCGGCGCGAACTGGGACGCCCCCGATTCAGCCAGGCGGACGACGGCCTCGGCGAGCGCCTCGGCGCCGGCGCCGCCATCGGCCCAGTGGCTGGAAACCACGGCCTCGACGCCGAAAGGCCGGACCGCGTCGGCGACGAAGGCGAGCTCGTCATCCTGATCCGACGCGAAGCGGTTGAGCGCGACCACGGCCGGCACGCCAAAGCTCTTCAGGATCCGGATGTGGCGGGCGAGGTTGGGCATTCCCTTCTCGAGCGCTTCCGCGTTCGGCTCTTCGATCGCGTCGCGCGCCGCGCCGCCGTGCATCTTCAAGGCCCGAAGGGTGGCGACGATGACGGCCGCGTCGGGGCTGAGGCCGGCCCTGCGGCACTTGATGTCGAAGAACTTCTCGGCGCCCAGATCGGAGCCGAATCCGGCCTCGGTAACCACGAATTCGGCGAGCTTGAGCGCGGCTCTGGTGGCAATCACCGAGTTGCAGCCATGGGCGATGTTGCCGAACGGCCCACCGTGGATGAAGGCGGGGTTGTTCTCGAGCGTCTGGACCAGATTGGGCATGATCGCGTCCTTCAAGAGCACGGTCATCGGCCCGTTGGCCTTGAGGTCGCTGGCGTGGATGGGTTCGCGGGCGCGGGTGTAGCCGACGATGACGCGTCCGAGCCGCTCGTTCAATTCCTGCAAGCCCGCCGATAGGCAGAAGACGGCCATCACCTCGGACGCCACCGTGATGTCGAAGCCGCTTTCGTGGGGAAATCCGTTGGTTGTGCCGCCGAGCCCCACGACGACGCTGCGGAGCGCCCGGTCGTTCATGTCGACGACCCGGCGCCAGGTGATGCGGCGGAGGTCGAAGCCGAGCGCGTTGCCCCAGTAGACGTGGTTGTCGATCAACGCCGCCAAAAGGTTGTGGGCAGCGCCGATGGCGTGGAAATCGCCGGTGAAGTGGAGGTTGATGTCCTCCATCGGCACCACCTGGGCGTAACCGCCGCCGGCCGCGCCCCCCTTGGTACCGAAGCACGGGCCCAACGAGGGTTCACGCAGGCAGATGGCGGTCTTTCGCCCCTGCCGGTTTAACGCGTCGCCAAGCCCGACGGTGGTCGTCGTCTTGCCCTCGCCGGCCGGCGTCGGCGTCATCGCGGTCACCAGGACCAGCTTTCCGTCGGGCCGATCGCTTAGGCTATCGATGAAGTCCGGCGAAACCTTGGCCTTGTACGGGCCGAAGCGATAGAGCGCGTCCCCGGGAATGCCCAGTCCGGCGGCGACGTCCTCGATGGGGCGCATGGTTGAGTCGCGAGCGATCTCGATGTCCGGTTTTCCCATGGCTCGTCTCCTCGGAGCGGCGCGCGCGTATGGTCTCGTCGCGCCATCATCCCGGCCCGACACGCCCTTGGCAACCGCCCGGACGAGACCGTGGGGGTGCGTTGCGCGCGGTCTCGACTGTCCTATACTGGCGGCGAAAGCGCGCGGCCCCGTGGGCTGCATGAGGGGGAAGAAGGGCATGGCCGACTTCGATCTCGTCATTCGCGGGGGCACGGTGGTCACGGCATCGGACAGCGTCGTCGCCGACGTGGGCGTCAAGGACGGCGTCATCGAAGCGGTGGCGCGGCACCTGGGCCCGGGCAGGCGCGAGATCGGCGCGGACGGCCTGCTTGTGCTGCCCGGCGGCGTCGACAGCCACTGCCACATCGAGCAGAAGTCCTCGATGGGCATGGAGACCGCCGACGATTTCTATTCGGGCACGGCGTCGGCGGCGTGCGGCGGCACCACCACGATCATGCCGTTCGCGCCCCAAATGCCGGGCCAATCGCTTCGCGCCGTCGTTCAGGACTATCGCGCCCGCGGCGACGCGAAGGCGGTAATCGACTACGCCGTCCACCTGATCGTCTCGGACCCGACGGAACAGGTGCTGGGCCAGGAGCTGCCGGCGCTGATCACCGACGGATACACCTCGTTCAAGATCTACATGACCTACGACGCGATGAAGCTCGACGACCGCAAGATCCTCGAAGTGCTGGCGGTTGCCCGGCGCGAGGGCGCGCTGGTCATGGTGCATGCCGAGAACAACGAATGCCTGGCATTCCTGAGCGATCTTCTCATCCGTGCCGGTCACACCGAACCCCGGTATCACGCCACCGCGCGGCCGATGCCGGTGGAGCGCGAGGCGACCCATCGGGTGATCTCGCTGGCCGAGGTGATGGACGTTCCCATCCTGATCGTCCACGTCTCAGGGATAGAGGCCGCCGAGCAGATCCGCTGGGCCAAGGCGCGCGGCCTCAAGGTCTACGCCGAGACATGCCCGCAGTATCTGTTCTTGAGCGAAGACGACCTCGACCAGCCGGGGCTCGAAGGGGCCAAGTTCATGTGCAGCCCGCCGCCGCGGGACAAGGGGAACCAGGAGAAGCTGTGGCAGGCCATCCAGACCGGGCTGTTCGACGTCTTCTCGTCGGACCACGCGCCCTACCGCTACGCCGGCTCCGACGGCAAGCTCATGCACGGGCCGAACGCCACGTTCAAGCGCATCGCCAACGGCGTTCCGGGGCTCGAGGTCCGGCTTCCGCTGCTCTTCCACAGCGGCGTCGGCGCAGGCCGCATCGATTTGGGGACGTTCGTCGCGCTGACGTCGACCAATCCGGCGAAGATGTACGGCCTGCATCCCAGAAAGGGGACCATCGCCGTCGGATCGGACGCCGACATCGCCATCTGGGACGCCGCCAAAGAGGTCACCATCACCCAAGCGATGCTGCACGACGCCATGGACTACACGCCCTACGAAGGGATGACGGTGAAGGGGTGGCCCGTGATCACCATCTCGCGTGGCGAGGTGGTCTGCGAGAACGGCGAGTTGACGGCGGCAAAGGGGCGGGGGCTATTTCTTCCGTGCGCCAAGCCGGCCAGCGCCGTGCCTTCGGGGCGCCTGGTGACGGCGTTCAACCCCGCCGCCGGGCGCATGCAGGGCGCGGGCGCGTAAGCCGGTGCGGGCGGACGTGGAAAGGATGCAGACAAGAGGGGTTCGATCGATGGCAAGGAAGATCACCGTCGCGGCGGCCCAGATGGGCCCCATCCAGCGCGCCGACGACCGCGCTTCCGTTGTCGCCCGGCTTCTCGAACTGATGCGCGAGGCGCACGCCACGGGGTGCCGCCTGGTGGTGTTCCCCGAGTTGACCCTCACCACGTTCTTTCCGCGCTGGATCATGATGGACCAGGCCGATATCGACGCCTACTTCGAGGCCGAGATGCCGGGACCCGAGACTCGAGTCCTGTTCGAGACGGCGGCCGAGCTCGGGATCGGCTTCCACCTCGGTTACGCCGAGCTTGCACGCGAGAACGGCGCGCTTCGACACTACAACACCGCGATCTTGGTGAACGGCTCGGGCCGGATCGTCGGCAAGTACCGCAAGGTGCATTTGCCCGGCCATGCGGAGCCGGATAACGCGCGTCTCGCCCAGCACCTCGAGAAGCGCTATTTCGACGTCGGCGATTTGGGGTTCCCGGTATGGCGCGCGTTCGGCGCCGTCGTGGGCATGTGCATCTGCAACGACCGCCGCTGGCCCGAGACCTTCCGGGTGATGGGCCTTCAAGGCGTCGAGCTGGTGGCGCTCGGCTACAACACGCCGACCACCAACACCTCGGCCCAAGAGCCCTATCATCTGCGCATGTTCCACAACCACCTGGTGATGCAGGCGGGCGCCTATCAGAACGCCACCTACGTGGTGGCCGCGGCCAAGGCGGGCGACGAGGACGGCCACGGGCTGATCGGCGGAAGCTGCATCATCGCCCCGTCGGGCGAGATTGTGGCCCAGGCCCAGACCGTTGACGACGAGCTGGTGGCGGCGCGAATCGATCTCGATCTCTGCGCCTTCGGCAAAGAGTCGGTGTTCAACTTCGCGGCCCACCGGCGCATCGAGCACTACGGCCTGATCTGCGAGCGGACCGGCGCCGAGGCCCCGCCCGAATGACGCCGGACGAAGTTGAGATCGCCATCGTCGGCGCCGGAATCGCCGGAATCGCGACCGCCTATTATCTGTGTACCGAGCATGGGATTCGCGATCTCATGATCCTCGACCCCTGGGCGCCGATGAATCTGACCACCGCCCGGTCGGGCGAGAACTACCGGAACTGGTGGCCGCACCCGACCATGGTCGCGTTCACCGATTCGAGCATCGATCTGATGGAACGGATCGCACGAGAGAGAGCGAACGCGATCCGCATGACCCGGCGCGGATACGCGCTGGCGACCCGCGCAGATGACGTGGGCGGCCTGGTGGCGAGCCTGGAGGCCGGCTACGGCGCCACCGCCGCGGCGCACATCCGCATGGTCGACACGGCGCGCGCTGGCGCGCGCTACGTCGGTTGCGCCCCCCACGGCGCCGAAGGGTGGGAGCTTGCGCCCAACGGAATCGACGTCATCACCGAGACGGACGCGATCCGCCGCCACTTCCCCCATTACGCGGACGACGTCCGCTGCGTCCTTCACGTCCGGCGGGCGGGCGACGTCAGCGCCCAGCAGATGGGCCAGTTCATGCTCGAGACGGTGCGAGGCATGGGCGGCAGGCTGAGGCTCGGCCGGCTTGTGTCGGTGGAGAGAAACGGGAAGTTCGCGCTTCAGGTGGCGAGCGAGGGGGGGAGCGAGCAGATTCTTGCCGAGACCTTGGTCAACGCGGCAGGGCCGTTCCTCGCCGAGGTGGCGGCCATGCTGGACGTCACCCTTCCGACCCAGACCATCTTTCAGCAGAAGATCGCTTTTCGCGACCGCGCCGGCGCGATCCCGCGGCGTATGGCCTTCGCCGTCGACCTCGATCCGCAAGTCCTCGACTGGAAGGCCGAGGAGCGCGACCTGCTCGGCGCGGATCCGTCGAACGAATGGCTGACGGACCGTTTCCCCGGCGGCATCCACTGCCGCCCCGAAGGCGGCGAGGGCGGCGACTGGATCAAGCTCGGTTGGGCCTTCAACCGTGCACCCACGGCGCCCCAATGGGAGCCCGCGTGCGACGAACGGTTCCCCGAGGTCGTGTTGCGCGGGGCGGCGGCGCTTCAGCCCGCGCTAAAGGCCTATTACGGGCGGCTGCCAGTGGATTTGTCACATTACGGCGGCTACTACACCATGACGCCTGAGAATTGGCCCTTGATCGGCCCGATGGGGCCTACCGGCGCGTTCGTCGTCGGCGCGCTGTCCGGTTACGGGACGATGTCGGCCGCGGCCGCAGGCTCGCTCTGCGCCAGCTGGATCGCCGGGGCTGAGCTGCCGGACTATGCCGCACCGCTCAGCCTCGCGCGGTACGCCGACGACGCGTTGGTGGCGAAGCTGCGAGAAACCGAAAACAAAGGGGTTTTGTGATCACGGACCGGCGCACCGGGGGCAACGCCTGAGATGGCGGCCACCATCGCCGGCGTGCTCAGCGTGTTTGATCCGGACGCGGACGAGGTTCCGGTGGTCTTCGATTCGCCGCACAGCGGCGCCGAATATCCCGACGACTTCGGCTGCATAGCACCGATGGCGAACGTGCGGACGGCGGAGGACGCTTTCGTCGACGCGCTTTTCGCGGCGGCGCCCGGGAAAGGCGCAACCTTGCTCTCGGCCCATTTCCCGCGCGCCTACATCGACGTCGACCGCTCGGCTCTCGATCTTGATCCCAATATGCTCGAAGGCCCGTGGCCGGAGCCCCTCGCGCCCAACCCGAAAACCACCAAAATGGGCAGTGGTCTTGTCTGGAGCACGTGTATCCCCGGCATTCCCATGTACGACCGCAAGCTCTCGGTGGCCGAGATCCGGCGGCGCATCGAAACCTACTACAAGCCGTACCACGCGGCGCTCGCCCAGACCCTCGACGACAAAAGGCGCCGCTTCGGCCGGGTCTGGCACGTCAACTGCCATTCCATGGTGTCGGTCAGCTCGGTTAAGGGGCCCGAGGGGCGGGCGGGTATGGAACGGCCGCATTTCATCCTGGGCGACGTCGACGGCAGCACTTGCGCGCCGGAATTCACCGATCTCGTGCGCGCGAATCTCGCTGGGATGGGATACGAGGTCCGGATCAACACGCCCTATACCGCCGCCGAGCTCGTGATCGCCTACGCCGACCCGGCGAACGGGTGCCACGGCCTGATGATCGACATCAAGCGCGATCTCTACATGGATGAGGAGACGATCGAGCGAACGTCTGGCTTCACCGCCCTTGAAGCCGACGTCACCCGCCTGATCGAGGCGATTTGCGATTATGCGAGAAGCGCTGCTTGACGCGGGAAGTCGCGAAGCGACAAACGCCGCGCACCAGTCGAAGGCTCGGGAACACAAGACCCCAGACAGCCCTGGCGGCCTCGACTGCCGTCGGATATATCTAATGTATCGCCTTTAAAAGACAGAAATACTCTTTGATTTTATGCGTGTTTATGTGTGCATGGTTATGAGGCGCACGACGCCGATCGCGCCTCAGCCTTCGTCGCCGCCGGCGTAACGATGCACGTGGAAGGGTTGCTTCGCGAGCCCGCCGCAGAACGAGGCCACCACCGCCTCTAGCTTGAGCGCGAGCTCCTTGGCCGCCTCGTTGCTGGCGCCGAGCCGCTCGACCACGGCCTCGGCCCGCCCGCCGAGGCCGTCGGTGTCGATGTTCGCGAACCGTCGGTTCTCGTAGACCAAACGGCCGCCGATCATGACGCTATCGACGCCCGTCGCGTCCTCGGCGAAGACGATCTGGTTGGTGGCGTCGTTCAAGGGCACGTAGTTCGTATTGCACGCGTCCAGGAACACGGTGTCGGCCTTGTGGCCAGGCGCGATGGCGCCGATCTTGCCGTCCAGGCCGAGCACCCGGGCGCTTCCCTGGCTGGCCATCCGAAACACCTCGTCCGCGGACAACCAGCGGCTGAAATCCGGGCCCTGGACGCGGGACGTGAAAGCGGCGAGCCGCATCGCCTCGAACATGTTCTGGTTGTCGGAACACGTGCGCCCGTCGGTGCCGATCCCGACCGCGACGCCCTTATCCAGCATGCGCCGGACCGCGGCGAGCCCGGTTCCCAAGCGCATGTTGCTGCCGGGGTTGTGGGCGACGAAGCAGCCCTTATCGGCGAGCCGCGCGACATCGTCGTCGTCCACCCAAACACAATGGGCTGCTGTGAAGTTCGGCCCCAACACGCCGAGTTCGTCGAGATGCGCGGTCAGCGAATGGCCGTACCGCGCGAGGCCCGCCACGGCCTGGACTTTGGATTCGGCGAGGTGGGTGTGGAAGCCGCAGCCCCAATCGCGGGCGAAGGCTGCGGTGCGGCGCAAGTACTCGTCCGAGCAATGGAGCGGGATCGTCGGCGCGACCGCGAGGCGGATCTGATCGCGATCGAAGTTCCATTCCCGAATTGCGCGCTCGATCACCTCGAAGCACGCCTGCCACGGGATCGAGCGCACCTTGGACGCGGCCTCGAAAGGGCCGCGCAATTCGTCGGGGATCGCGTCGAGCAGACCGGGGACCGAGGCGTAGAAGGTAGAATCGGTCATCATGGACGCGATCACGGTGCGCATACCGACATCCGCGTACGCCCGGGCGACCGCCGAAATGCCTTCGGCGCTCGGCATCGGGAACTCGTAGAACAGGTCGTAACATGCGGTGCAGCCCTTGCTCACCATCTCGACCGCGCCGATGAGCGTGTTGAGATACCGATCCTCGATCGATAGATCGCCGCGGATCAGCGGGCCGGCGTTCAAAAGGTGCTCAAGCGTCCAGCGGTCGCCGGTGCTGCGATGCAGGTTGCTGTGGCCGTGGGTGTGGGCGTTGACGAGGCCGGGGATCAGGATGCGACCCTCGGCGTCGATTGCTTCCGAGCCCGCAGGCGCGGCCAATCCCGGCGGGCCCAGCTCGGCGATGGTATCGCCGCGTATGAGTACGTCGCGCGGCTCCGCGGTACGCGTCGTGCAATCGAAAAGGCGGCCGCCGCGAATCACAAGCATCGCATCGGTCCTCGCGTTCGTTGCGCCCGCGATTTCCGGGCGGGCGGGTTTGACAGGGCCGAAGGCGCGCAACTATCTTAGCGCCGATTCGCTGGCAATTCAGCGCCGGCTTCGGTGAAGACCGTCGCCGGCGTTGTGGCGATAGCACCCCGAGACGTTACGGCGGCATCGGCGGAGACGAGAGGACATGGCGGGGCTCCTGGACGGCAAGGCCGCGATCATCACCGGCGGCGGCTCAGGCATCGGCGAGGCGACGGCACGGCTGTTCGCGCAGCAAGGCTGCAAAGTGGTCGTCGCGGGACGCCAGCGCGACCGGCTGCAGCGGGTGGCGGACGAGATCGGCGGCCTTGCGGTCACGACGGACGTCGGCGTCGAAGACGAGGTCAAGGCGTTGTTCGAAGCCAACGACCGGGCTCACGGGCGGCTCGACGTGCTCTTCAACAACGCCGGCAACCCGGGACCCATCATGAACGCCGAGGACATGGACATGGAGGCGTGGGACGCGCTGTATGCGTCGAACGTGCGCGGCATCATCCTGTGCATCAAGCACGCGGTTCCCCGGCTTCGTGCCCAGGGCGGCGGTGCCATCATCAACACGTCCTCGATCATGGGAATGAAGGCGACGCCGACGCGAAGCGCCTATTGCTCGACCAAGTTCGCGGTCATCGCCATCACCCAGTCAGTGGCCCAGGAAGTGGGCCGCGACGGCATCCGGGTGAACGCGGTGGCGCCCGGCGCCATCCGCGGCGATCTGATGGAGCGCGTCATCGCCCGGCGTATCGAGATGGAGGGGCTCAGCCGCGACGAAGTCGTCGACAAGTACTACGTCCAGCCATCGCCGCTCGGCAAATGGGTGGAGCCCGAAGAATGCGCCGACGCCGTTCTTTTTCTCGCATCCGACGCGGCGAGCGCGATCACCGGCGAAACGCTGCGCGTATCGGCCGGACGTTAGATTTCGATTCCAAGCCCAGGCCAGACCCAGGTTCCGGCCACCGAAAACTCGAGAGGAATGCACTATGGCACAAGAAGTCGTCGTGACCTGCTCGGTCACGGGATCGCACCAGAACTTCCACAAGCACCCCAACTTTCCCATTACGCCTAAGCAAATCGCGGCCTCGGCCCTCGAGGCTCGGGCGGCCGGCGCGTCCATCGTCCACATCCACGTCCGCGATCCCGAGACCGGCACCTCCAGCGGCGATCCCGCGCTCTACCGCGAGGTGGTGGAACGGATTCGCGATTCCGGTAGCGACGTCTTGATCAACCTCACCAGCGGCTGGGGCGGGCGCTACGTACCGAGCGCAGACAACCCGCGCCACGCCGACGATTCGGTCTCGACGCTCACGACGCCCGAGATCCGCGTGCGCCACATCGAAGAGCTGCGTCCCGACATCTGCAGCCTCGACGTCGGCACCACGAACGCCGGCCCCCAGGTGTTCATGAACACCCTCGACCATTTGCGCATCATGGCGACGCGTATCAGGGACACGGGCGTCAAGCCCGAGCTCGAGGTGTTCGAGCCCGGCCACATCATGCTCGCCAACCAGCTCATCGAGGAGGGCCTGGTCGTGGGCCCACCTCTCTTTCAGTTCTGTCTCGGGATCCTGTACTCGACCCCGGCGACGCCCGAGGCGATCGCTTTCTTCAAGACCCTGATCCCCCGAGACGCGAAATGGGCCGCCTTCAGCATCTCGCGCTGGGAGTTCCAAACGGTGGCGTCTGCCGTGCACGCCGGCGGCTATGTCCGCGTCGGCCTCGAGGATAATCTGTTCGTGAGCAAAGGCGAGTACGCGACCAACGGCAGCCTGGTCGAAAAGGCGGTGAAGATCATCCGCGACTTGGGCGCCGAGCCGGTCGAGCCCAAACGCGCGGCCGAGCTTCTCGATCTGCCCGGACGCGGTCAATCCGCGCCGGCGTCCTAAGGGGCTAGCCGACCCGGTAGCGCTCGACCGCCTTCCAGTCCAACTCAATCCCGAGGCCGGGGCCGGCGGGGACCGCGACCATGCCCTTGGCCGCGCTGATGGGGGCGCGCGCAATCGCGTCGCGGAGCGGGTTCTCGCTCAAGTCGAATTCCAGATAGTTGGGGTGCGCGGGATAGGCGGTGCTGGGAAGCTCCGGCGTCGCGGCGGCGAAGTGGATCGCGGCCGCCAGGCCGACCGCGCCGCCCCAAACGTGGGGCGTGACGCCGATGCCCGCGAGGTTCGCAAGCCTCGCCACCAGCGTCCCTTCGTCCAGGCCGCCGCACATGGTCAAGTCGGGCTGGACGACGTCGACCGAGCGCCCGTCGATGAAGCGCTTGAACGCGCGCGCGCCATACAGCGCCTCGCCGCCTGAGATGCGCATGGGTGCGCGCCCGCGAAGCTCGCGGTAGCCTTCGAAGTCCCACGGCGCGACCGGCTCCTCGTACCAATGGATGCGCTGGGGCGCGATGCGGGCCATGCTTTCCAACGCCTGATCGGTCCGGTAAGCGGCGTTGGCGTCGACCATGAGGGCGACGTCCGGGCCGAGCATCCGCCGGACGGATTTGACGCGGGCCTCGTCGTCGTCGGCGTTGCGGCCGATCTTGATCTTGAGAGCGCCGAACCCTCGGCCCGCCATCGCCTTGATCTGGCGCTCGAGCCCGCGTTTGGGCGAGGCCGTGAAGTAGCCTGTGGACGCATAGACCGGGACCGAATCCGCGCCGCGCCCGCCGATGAGGCGGCAGAGCGGCAGTCCCGCCTCTTTTCCTGCGATGTCTTGGAGCGCGATGTCGATGCCGCTGAACGCCGCCATCATCGGGTTCTCGACGCCCTGGTGGTAGAGCGTATCGAAGATGCGCTGGCGAACGAGTTCGCGGTCGTGGACGCTGGCGCCTACGAAATAGGGCCGGATCGCATCCAAGTGCGCCGCCGTCGGCTTGGGCGGCCCCCATGCCTCGCCGATGCCCTGCGTACCGTCGCGGGTCTCGACCACGATCAGTGAAATCGCCCGCGCGGTCTTGAGGCCCCGGGCGGTGCCGTAGGCGCGTTTGTCGCCGAGCTCGAAGGCCAGCCCGATGTGGCTGACGGTCTTGACGATCGCGCTCACGCCGCGCCGGCCCGCGTCACAACTCGATCGTACGGAAGCCGGGCTGCACCGCCGGCCGGGCCGCCACCTGATCGGCCCAGCGGCGCACGTTGGGGTAGGGGTCCAGGAACGCAGGCTCCGCGCGCGGGCCGGCAACGAAGGGAATGACGGCGATATCGGCGATGGAATAAGCGCCGGCGAAGTACTCGGACTCGCCCAGGTGCTGCTCGGCCCGCGTCATATAGCGCTCCACGAGGGCGCCCGTGTCCGCGATCGCGTAAGGGTCGGGCGTGTCGCCCCGTCGCGGCAACAGCGTCTCGTAGCGGAAGCGGAAGTCGAACGCCATGCCGAGGTCGGTCACCGCGAACATCAGCCATTCGAGCGCGACGGCGCGCGCGTTGCCGCCAGGCGGCAACAGCCCACCCGCTTTCTCGGCGGCGTAGAGCAGGATCGCCGGCGAGGTGTAGACCGAGACCGGCGTTCCGTCGGGGCCGTCGGAATCCTCGATCATCGGAACCCGACCCAAGGGGTTCTTGGCAAGGAATTCGGGCTTCATGTTCTCGCGTTCGCGAAGGTTGATCCATTTGACCGCGAAGGGAAACTCGAGCTCTTCCAACGCGATCGAGGCGCGCCACGAGTTTGCCGTCATGAACATGTACAAATCGATCATGGGAACCGTCCGTCTGCATTCGAGATCTGAATACCGGGGGCGTCGCGCCGACCGGTCGGGGGGACTGTACCACCCGAACAGTTCTTCGGCCACGCCGGAACGGCCGCGGTGAATCCAATTCGGGCGCAAGAAGCGGAGTGCGGAACCCGTATCGGGCCCCTATCCTCGATCCATGGCAACGCGCGAGAGTGGACGGGCATCGGATTCTGCGGGGGTCGTGGGCACGACCATGAGCGCCGTCGAATGGGGGCTTCTGGTCGTCCTGTCGATCCTTTGGGGCGGATCTTATTTCTTTGTCGAGGTCGCGCTCGAAGCGCTTCCGCCGTTTACGGTCGTGGCCGGGCGACTCGGGCTTGGGGCGCTGGCGCTCAACGCCGTGTTCTGGTTCGTCCGCCACCGGTTTCCCCGTGACCCGGCCGCCTGGCGGGCATTCCTCGTCATGGGATTTGCCAACAACGTCATCCCCTTCTGCCTGATCGTCTGGGGCCAGAGTCGGATCGCCGGAGGCCTCGCCTCGATCCTGAACGCGACGACGCCCTTGTTCACCGTCGTCGTGGCTCACGTCCTGACCCGCGACGAGAAGATGACACCGAGCCGCATCGTGGGCGTTGCGCTGGGATTCGTGGCTGTCGTCGTAGTGGTCGGCCCGGACGCGCTGCAAGGCGCGGGGGCCGAGGTCGCAGCCCAAATCGCGGTCCTGGGAGCCGCCATCTCGTACGCTCTGGCCGGCGTGTTCGGCCGGCGCTTCTCGCGTCTCGGCGTGGACCCGTTGGAAGCCGCAACCGGTCAGGTAACGGCCGGAGCGCTGATGCTTATCCCCTTCGCCTTGTTCGTGGACCGGCCTTGGGGCCTGACGATGCCGTCGGCGGAAATCTGGGCGGCGGTGCTGGGCCTTGGGCTGTTGTCGACCGCTTTGGCCTACGTGATCTATTTCCGAATCCTCGCCCGGGCGGGAGCGACAAATCTGTTGCTGGTCACCTTCTTGGTGCCGGTGAGCGCCATCGTGCTGGGCGCGGCCATCCTGGGGGAACGCCTTGCGGCACACGAGATCGCGGGCACTGCGGTGATCGTCCTCGGGCTCGCAGCGATCGACGGCCGGGCTGCGGCGGCGCTCGGACGCCGGCTCAGATTGGGAACTGGTCAGGTCTAGGACGGCACCGCTTGCGGTGTGGATGCGCTACAATCGCTGCGCTTGCGCGGGGCGGTCCGAGGGCGATCCTTCCATGAAGCCTTTCCATTCGTCGGTCTCGCGCGCGTTCGCCGAGTTGCCAAGCGCTGCGCGCGGAATCGCGTTCATGCTGGCCGGCGGACTCCTGGCCGCTTTTATGATGGCCATGGTCCGCCACGTCTCCGAAGGCCTCCATCCCTTCGTCATCACGTTCTGGCGCTCGCTCTTCGGTGTCGCCTTCCTGGTGCCGCTTTATCTCCGCCACGGGATCGCACCGCTGAAGACGCGGCGCCACGGGATGCATCTGGTGCGCGGGTCGATGAACGCCGTCGTGACGCTTTCGATGTTCACGGGTTTCAGCATGATCCCGCTCGCCAAGGCGGCCGCGTTCAGCTTCTCGGGCCCGCTGTTCTCGACCCTTCTGGCGGTGTTGCTGCTGGGCGAGGTCCTGCGATTGCGCCGCGTCGTCGCGCTGGTCTTCGGGTTCACGGGCGCCCTCGTCATCATGCGTCCTGGATGGATCGCGATCGACGCGGGATCGCTCTACATGCTGCTGGGCGCCGCCACCTGGGGCGGTGCGACGATCGTCGTCAAGATCCTCGTTCGGACCGAGGCGAGCACGACCATCGTCATGTACATGAGCCTCTATGCGTCGGCGTTCGCGCTGATCGCGGCGATCCCGGTATGGCAGATGCCGGACGCGAACCAGTTCGCCTGGCTCGCCGCTCTCGGCGCATGCGGCAACCTGACCCACATCTGCTTCGCCCAATCGCTCAAGGTCGCCGACGTGTCTTTGGTCCTGCCGCTCGATTTCATGCGCCTGATCTGGTCGGCGATCATCGGATACGCGATCTTCGCCGAGACACCGGTGATCTGGACCTGGCTCGGCGGGATCATGATCTTCTCGGCCGCCACCTACATCGCCGTCCGCGAAGGCCGGTTGGGCAAAGCGGCGACCGTCCGCACGCAAAGTTAGAGCACTATCCGAGACGAGGGGTTCGCGTCATGCCAGAATAACGGCGCGCGCCGATTTGCGTGCAGCGCGCCGCACCTGAGGGGCGCGCGCCTTTGCGCTTCTTCTGGGGCAACGCCTTTGCTCGCCTCCTTGAACAAGATCATCGGCGTACCGGGGACGCTGCGGGTCATGGTCCTCATGGTGCTTGGCGGCCTCGCGGGCCAGGTCATGGTCGTGCTGGTCCGTCAAGTATCGGCCGAGCTTCATCCTTTCGAGATCACCTTCTTTCGCGCGACATTCGGCTTGATCGCGCTCACGCCGCTGTTCGCCCGTTACGGGCTCGCGTCGTTCCGGACCAAGCGGCTCGGGTTGCACGCGCTTCGTGGGGTGGTGAACGCCAGCGTCGGGCTCACGTTCTTCATGGCACTGACGTTGATCTCGCTGGCCAAGGTGTCGGCGCTGAGCTTCACCGCGCCGCTTTTTACGACCGTGATGGCGGTGTTCCTATTGGGCGAGACGATCCGTCTCAGGCGCATCGTGGCGCTTTGCATCGGCTTCGCCGGCGCCTGGGTGATACTCCGCCCCGGTTTCGAGGACGTGGAATCCGGATCGTTGTTGGTGCTCGCAGGCTCCGCCGGTTTCGCCGCGACCATGCTCATGGCGAAGGTGCTGACGCGAACCGAATCGAGCGTCGCCATCACGCTCTATACGACCGTTTTCTCGATCCCGGTCGCGCTCGCCGCCGCGATCCCGGTGTGGCGGGCCCCGACGGGTGAGGAGTTGGCGTGGTTGGCAGGCATCGGCACATTCGGGACGCTGACCCATCTCTGCTTCAACCAGGCCATCAAGGAAGCTGAGCTGACCGCCATCCTGCCCCTGGACTTCACCCGCCTGATCTGGGCGTCGCTCGCGGGCTATATTTTCTTCGCCGAGGTTCCTGGCGCCTGGACTTGGGTCGGGGGCGCCGTGATCTTCGCGTCTGGCACCTACCTCGCCATCCGCGAAAGAGGATTGAGCGATGAGCGAAAGCCCGAACCGGCGGCCTAGCGGATTGTCCGTTTAAGCGGACGACGCACCAAAACCTGGGCTCGAGAAGGCCCTTTACTTCGCCCGCGCGTTGGTCGTTTGATGCGCCCGCGCCACGTAATGGGAGCGATGATAGATGGCGGAACGGCTGAAGGACAAGGTGGCGTTGGTTACGGGCGCGGGCGCGGTGGGGCCGGGCTGGGGCAACGGCAAGGCGACGGCGGTGCTGTTCGCGCGCGAAGGCGCATCCGTGTTTGCGGTCGACATCAATCCGGCGGCGGCGGACGAAACCCGCGCCATCATCGAGGGCGAGGGCGGAACTTGCCGAGTTCACGCCGCCGACGTGACCGACGGCGCCCAAGTGAAGGGCATGGTCAACGCGTGCCTCGAAGCGTTCGGGCGGATCGACATCCTGCACAACAACGTCGGCGGCTCGATCCCCGGCGGGCCGGTGGAGTTGACCGAAGACCAATGGAACGACCAGCTCCGCTACAACCTGACCAGCGTGTTTCTCACCTGCAAGCACACCATCCCGGTGATGGAACGCCAGGGCGGTGGAGCCGTCGTCAACGTCGCTTCGCTCGCCGCGATCCGCCACACCGGCCACTATCATGCGGCTTATGAGGCGGCGAAGGCGGGGCTGATCCATTTCACCCGCACGCTTGGGGTCCAATACGCGCCCAAGGGGATCCGCTGCAACACGGTGATTCCCGGCCACGTCTTCACGCCGCTGGTGGAAACGCGGCTGGCGAAACAGTACCGCGGCGGCAGTATCGAGGACCTGATCGCGGCGCGCAGCAAGGGCGTCCCGATGGGACGCATGGGGGATGCCTGGGACGTGGCCTATGCCGCGCTCTTTCTCGCCTCCGACGAGGCGGGTTACGTGACCGCCACCGAGATCGTCGCCGACGGCGGCGTCATCGCCAAATGTGATTGAGGGGCGGGTGCGCGTCCTGACGCGCGCGCGCAATTTGCGATGAGGTGGGTCCCCCAAGCCTGGAGCGCCGGATGGTACGCGGCATCGGGGACCGTTCGCGGCATGGCGCTCATACTCTTGAGCGCGCTGACGGCGCAATCCATGAACGCCATGATCCGGTGGTTGTCTTCGGACATCCATCCCTTCGAGATGGTGTTCTTCCGCACGGTCTTCGGCGTGCTCGTCTTCGCGCCGCTGTTCGTCCGTCACGGCCTCGAGCCGCTCCGGACCCAGCGCCTCGGCTTGCAGCTGCTGCGCGGCGCGCTCCACGTCGTGTTCATGATGTCGCTGTTTACCGCGCTCACGCTGATCCCGCTGGCCAAGGTCTCGGCGCTCAACTTCACAGCACCCTTGATGGGCACCGTGCTCGCGGTTCTATTCTTGGGTGAATCGTTGCGCGCCCGGCGCGTGGGCGCGCTGGCGGTTGGGTTCGCGGGCACGCTCGTCATCCTGCGCCCCGGCGTCATCGCCGTCGAGCCGGGCGCGATGCTGGTCCTGGTCGCGGCGTCCGCCTTCGCCGCCTCGATCATTGTCATCAAGATCATGTCGCGGACCGAAACGACGGTTTCGATGACGCTCTATCAGAGCCTGTTCAGCCTGCCCATCGTCACCATCGCCACGGTGCCGTTCTGGACGACCCCCAGTCCTGCCCAGCTCGCGGTGCTGGTGCTTCTCGGGCCCTTGGGCACGATCGCGCACATGAGCTTCGCTCACGCCTTCAAGCACGCCGACGTCTCGGCCGTGACGCCGGTCGAGTTCACCAAGCTGATCTTCGCCTCGTTTCTCGGGTACATGTTCTTTGCCGAAGTGCCCGAGGTGTGGACCTGGGTCGGGGGCGCGATGATCTTCTCGGCGGTCGTTTACCTCGCGATCCGCGAACGCACCCCACGGGCGGCGTAGGCCGCGCCTTGGCGCTTTACTTCGCCGTCCGATTCGTCCTTTTCTCATGCGCGGACAACCGGAGATGGAGATCAATGCCATGGCGGGACGGTTGGAAGGCAAGGTAGCGCTGGTCACCGGTGCGGGCGCAGTGGGCGAAGGCTGGGGCAACGGCAAGGCGACGGCGGTGCTGTTCGCGCGCGAGGGTGCATCCGTATTTGCGGTCGACATCGTTGCGGCCGCCGCCGAGGCGACCCGCGCCATCATCGAGGGTGAAGAAGGAAGGTGCGTCGCCCATACAACCGACGTCACCGACGGCGCTCAGGTCGAGGCGATGGTGGCGGCCTGTCTGGATGCGTTCGGGCGCATCGACATCCTCCACAACAACGTCGGCGGCTCGGCCCCCGGCGGGCCGGTGGAGATGAGCGAGGACGCCTGGCGCGCGCAGATGGACCACAATCTGACGCACGTGTTTCTCGCGTTGAAGCACGTGCTTCCGGTGATGGAGCGCCAAGGCGGCGGCGCGGTGGTCAACGTCTCGTCGCAGGCCGGGCTTCGCTACACGGGCAAGTTCCATGCCGCTTACGACGCCGCCAAGGCCGGCTTGATCCACCTGACGCGCACTCTGGCCGTGCACTATGGGCCGAAGGGGATCCGGCTGAATACGGTGATCCCCGGCTCGATCCACACGCCGCTGGTTGAGCACCGCCTGGCCAAGCAGTATTCCGGGGGCGATCTCAAGAAGATGTTCGCCGACGATGCAGCCACGATTCCGCTCCGCGTCAGGGGTGAGGCCTGGGACGTGGCCTTTGCTGCGCTCTACCTCGCGTCCGACGAAGCCAAGTTCGTGACCGCCACCGAGATCCTGGTCGACGGCGGCAAGACCGCGCGCTGCGACTAGAGGCGCCGAAAGCGGCGCCAGATGACCATGCCCCCCACCCTGGCCCTCTCCGGCAAGGGGGGAGGAAAGGCTGCGGCGACCCCATTGCTTAGCCCCTCCCCTTCGACGGGGAAGGGATGGGGAGGGGGCGACCAGCCGAAACCTGGTATCGGATTCGGGGTGCCGTGAGCGCTTCCTGCCTGTTCAGTCCCTTCACGTTGCGCGGCCTCGCGCTCGCCAACCGCATCGTCGTCGCGCCCATGTCCCAGCACAGCGCGGATTCGGACGGCAACGCCGGTGATTTCCACGTCATGCACCTGGGCCAGTTCGCGGTCTCCGGCGCCGGCCTCGTCATCACAGAATCCGTCTGGGTCTCGCCCGAGGGGCTGAACACGCCCCGTTGCCTGCGGCTTTGGTCCGACGCGCACGAACGCGCGCTGGCGCGCGTCGTCGGCTTCTGCGCCTCCTTCGCCAAGACCCCGATCGGCATTCAGTTGGGACACGCCGGGCGCAAGGGATCGGTCCAGGTGCCTTGGGATGGGGGCACGCCGCTTCGGCCGAGCGCTGGCGGCTGGCAGACGGTAGCGCCTTCGCCCGTCCCGATCGCCGACGACCGGCCGGCCCCGGCGGCGCTGGACGCGGCGGGCATCGAGCGCATCGAGGCGAGCTTCGTCCAGGCCATCGAACGGGCGGCGCGAGCGGGCTTCGCGCTGGCCGAGATCCACGCGGCCCACGGATACCTCCTGCACCAGTTCCTTTCGCCCGTGACCAATCGCCGCGACGACGAATGGGGCGGCACGCGCGAAGGGCGGATGCGCCTTCCCTTGGCAGTGATTGCGGCGGTGCGGAACGCCTGGCCGGATGATCGGCCGCTCGGCGTGCGCGTCTCCGCCACCGACTGGGTCGAAGGCGGCTGGGACTTGGACGACACCATCGCGTTCGTCCACGAACTCGCGCGCGTGGGCTGCGACTACGTTCACGTCTCGAGCGGCGGGCTCGTGCGTGAGCAACGCATTGCGGCCGGTCCCGGTTATCAGGTTCCGTTCGCCGCCCGCGTAAAGGCCGCCACCGGAATGCCGACGGTCGCGGTCGGCGAGATCACCGAGCCGCGTCAGGCCGACACCGTCGTCCGCTCGGGCCAGGCGGACATGGTCGCCGTCGGCCGCGCCATGCTGTTCGATCCCCGGTGGGGCTGGCGCGCGGCCGATGCATTGGGCGAGGCAATGGACTATCCGCCCCAGTACCGGCGCGCAGACCCCGCGCTTCGCGGCATCCGGGGATTGGCGGAACCCGGAAAGCCACCGCCCGCGCTGAAGCGTTAACCCGCCTTCGGACTCCCGGCCCCGGCCCGCATCGCCTACAATCGCCGTCCGCGTCCAAAACGAACAACCAGTGCTGGGGAGATGGCATGACCGAGGGCAGTTACCGGGCCGAGCTTCCGTACCCCAAGTTCGCAAAGCATTTCACCGAGTTCATCGGCGTTGGCGAAAACGGACACCTTTGGGTGGAGGGGTGCGACGTGGTCGAACTGGCCGAAACCTTCGGCACACCCCTATACGTCATCAGCGAGAACCAGATCCGCCACAGTTACCGGCGCTTTCGCGACGCCTGGGCGAGCCGTTATGCGGACGTCGAGGTCATGTACGCCAACAAAGCCAACAACGGCCTTGCCGTGCGCCACATCCTCAACCACGAGGGCGCCGGCGGCGACGCCTTCGGCGTCAACGAGATGACGCTTGCGCTCTCGACCGGCGCAGACCCGAAGAAGACCGTGCTGAACGGGTCGAACAAGGGCCCGGGCGAGATCGAGATCGCGATCCTGAACGGTATATGCATCAACATCGACGCCATGGGCGAGCTCGACCTGATCGACGCCGGATCGCGGCGCCTGGGTCGCGACGCCGAGGTGGGAATCCGGGTCAAGCTTGAGTTGAAGCCGCTCGAGAACCGGTTCGCGACCGAGATGCACGGGCCCGGCAGCCTCGCCGAGCAAGGCCGCAACCACAAGTGGGGGATGCCGTACGCGCAGACGGTCGAGCTGGTCAAGCGCATCCAGGGGATGGAGCACTTGCACTTGAAAGAGCTCAGCTACCACCTGAGCCGCATGGACAACCGCACGGACGATTTCGCGGTCATGGCGCGCGAGATGGTGGAGTGGTCGGCGATGCTGCGCGACGATACGGGCTGGACGCCCCCTTACCTCGACTTGGGTGGCGGCTGGTCGTTCGGACGGCCCGAGAAGACCGGCCCGGGCGGAGAGGACGACGAGAACACGCCCACTTACGAGGAATACGCCGAGGCCGTGTGCAACGCGATCCGCGATGCGTGCGCGGAATTCGGCGTGCCCTTGCCGGGGCTGCGCTTCGAGTGCGGACGGGGCCTGGTGGGAGGCGCGATGATCGCGGTCGGGCGCGTCGGCGCGACCAAGGAATGGCCCGAATACGGCAAACGCTGGGTGAACGTGGATTTGAGCGAGAACCACCTGCACCCGGTGCTCGAGACCTGGCACTACCACATGGTGGTCGCCAACAAGCCGAACGCGCCCGCCGAGCAGGTCACGGACGTGGTGGGTCCGCTGTGTTCGCCAGACATACTCGGACAGGCGCGCGAGCTTCCTCTCGTCGATGCCGGCGATCTGATCGCGCTTCTCGACGTTGGCGCCTACACAGAATCGCGGGCCGCCAACTTCAACGCCCTTCTCCGGCCCGCGACGGTGATGGTCTGCGGCGCCGAAGCCGACGTAACCACCGAACGCGAACGCTTCAGCGACGTGGTGGGGCGCTACCGGGTGCCGCCGCGGCTGCTCGCCCGGTCGCTCGCAGGAAAGGGGTGAGCCGATGAAACGCCGGAGGAGAGCTCCATGACCGAGTGCCGCGGCAGCTTCACGCACCTCGCCACGCATTTTCGCGTGCGCGGCAAGGCGACCTGAGCGCGGCCGGGAACGCCATGTCTCGCGATCCCATCGCTCGCACGCGGCCGCGGTCCGCCGACGTCGACGCAGACCGGCTGTGGCGGCGCCACCTCGAGATGGCACGGCTGGGGGCGACACCCAAGGGCGGCGTCAACCGCCCGGCGCTCGGTGAGAAGGATATCGAAGCGCACGCCCTGCTCGCCACTTGGGCCCGCCAGCGCGGCTTCGGCCTCGCGATCGACGACATCGGCAACATGTTCGTGCGCCGTCCGGGGACTGCGGACGACGCGGCGCCGGTGGTCAGCGGCTCGCACAGCGACACCCAGCCGACCGGCGGGCGTTTCGACGGCATCTTCGGCGTGCTCGCCGCCTTCGAGGCGTTGGAGGCCATCGACGAGGCGGGAATCGAAACGAGGCGACCCCTCGAAGCAACGATCTGGAACAACGAAGAAGGTTCCAGGTTCGTGCCGGGCACCATGGGCTCGGGCGTCTACGCCGGCCGCCTGGTGCTGGCGGACACGCTGGCGGCCGTCGACCGCGAAGGTATCACCGTGGCAGACGCGGTCGCGGCGCTGAAGCGCGGGATCCCGGACGCAGACGTGCGGGCACTGGGCGCGCCGATCACGGCCTTCGTCGAGGCCCACATCGAGCAAGGCCCGGTCCTCGAGGATGCGGGCGAGGTGATCGGCGTAGTCACTGGCATCCAGGGCTCGCGCAAGTTCCACATCGAGGTGATAGGCGAGGAGGCGCACGCCGGAACGACGGCGCGCCGGCACCGAAAGGACGCCTTCGTCGAGGCGGTGGCCATGGTGAACGCGCTGCACGAGATCTTCCACGACGCCGAAGACCTGGCCCGCTTCACCATCGGCCAGTTCGAGATTCTGCCCGGCGCCCGCGCGGTCGTTCCGGGGCGCGTCAAGTTCAGCATCGACTTTCGCCACCCCGAGATCTCGGTTCTCGACGATCTGGGCGACAAGGTGGAACCGGCGTGCCGGTCGCGGGCGCGGGCGTGCGAGGTCACGATCGACGAGCTTCCGCGCTCGGCCCCGGTCGCGTTCTCGGGCCTGGTGCCGGACGCGATCGAGGCAGCGGCTCGGCTGCGCGGCTATCCGGGGCGCCGCATCTTCTCGGGCGCGCTGCACGACGCCGGCAACCTCGCGCGTCAATTTCCGGCGGGAATGGTATTCGTTCCGTGCGAGCGGGGCTTGAGCCACAATGAGGCCGAGAACGCCAAGCCATCCGACCTCGCGGCCGGCGCGCAGGTGATCGCCGACGTCCTCGTCGATCTCGCCAACCGCGACTGAAAAGTCGCCCCCCTTCCGCGCACGCCAAGAAAATGGGCCGGAAAGTCCCGGCCCGAGGTATTTGCTCTTGAGGGAAGGGAGGATTCACGCGATGGAACCCAACCTAAGCCGCGAATGTACGCGCGCACGCCGCGATCCGCTGTGACGGCGGTCACACGGAGGTCTTTTTTTGAACTACGGGAAACAAGGACCCGTTCCCGTTCGCCCGGTTCACGAACCGAGCAGGTGAAGCGGCGGCAAGGGCATTTCGGCGGCGGTTTCGGGCCGCGTCCCACAGGTCTTCTCCAAGGCGTCGAGGACGCTCGGCACGTTCTCGATCGCGACACGGTGGTAGAACGATCCACCCGGAGCCAAGCGCAAATTCGGCCCGTGCAGGCATTGGCCGAGGCAGCCGAAGGCGTTCGGTCTCGATGTCGATCCGCCGCGCGCGGACGCCGGCCTCCAACGCATCCGCGATCGCCACCGATCCGCGCGCCGCGCACGACGGCTGGTCCGAGCCGAACCGCCGGTTGACGCAGATCAGGAGCGTCCGGGGCCGCTGTTCGGATATCGGCTTCGATTGATCCACGTGACGCGTTCTCCCGACCGCCGCACCCCTTGATACCTAACGTCCCGGCCGACGGTTGCAAGCCCGGAACTGGCCGGTAGGGACGATTCGGCTCAGCGCGCGAAGGCGAGCGCCGCGACAACGTATAGCCCGTCAGCGCACCCCACGACGCGGTAAACGCCAAATGGATCGCCAGCAATGTCGCGAGCACGGCGCCCAAGACCGACGCGCAACCATTGATGCCCCACGCCCAGGGGATCGCTTCGGGGACCGCGGCGGCGGTTCGCGCCAGTCCTAGGGGAATCGGCATTCCCATGACGGCGGCAAGGGGCGCGACAAGCGCCACGGCCGCCGCGACCTTGAGCGCCTGCGACGCGGGCCGAAGAACATCGAGCACGCTGGGCATGGGCCGCGAGTGCGGCGCGGCCGATCACGATGTGGGCGAGAAGGTGCAGCGTTCCCCGCATCGCGTTTCGGCGCGTGGTCCGGTTCGGCTACGCAATGATTGCCGCCCGCGATGGTAGTTGCGCGTTCGACGGGCCCTGAATTGCAGGGAAGGGCGGGCGAATCACGGGCGCGCGCCGTCTTACGTGCCGCGTGCCGCACCTGAGAGGCGCGCGCCGTCTTACGTGCCGCGCGCCGCACCTGAGAGGCGTGCGCCGACCGCTCTTCGTCCGGCCTCGGTAATCTTGCACACCAGCCAATCGGGCTTGAGGGGGTTGGCGAACCAGGGCTCCGCCCAACCCTTTTCGACGCAACTGCGCACGGTCCGCTCGCTCACTTGTCTGCCGGTTTCGTCGAACAACGGAAGCTTTCCGCCCGGCTGACCGAGACCGCGCAGAAGCCAGCGCTTCTGGCCTGCCGTTAGCTTTTCGGCGCTCTCGCCGGCATCCGGTGTGCTGCCGCTCGGCTCGGTATCGTGCATCGTCTCGCCTCCCCGGTTCGGCCGAAGTCCCGTTCCCGCGCCGGCGGTCGGCGGCCTTCGTTCCCGTGATTAACGCGCGAACGGGACTTCGTTTCAAGCTTCCCCGCAGTGGACCTCAGGGGCCGCCCCGGCGCCGTGGATGATTTCGAGGCGTCGAGCGCTGGCGCTCCGGCGCTCCCAATTTACGTTTCGGGCGAGGGCCTTGCTGGGCGCACCGTTTGAATCCACCCCCGCGCAGGCTACGCTTGCGGCGGGCGTTCCGGGACTGACGGGCGCGCTCGCGTCCCCGCTGCCGGACCGAACTTGAAGGAGGGGCGACCATGTCCGCACGCACGATCTACGTCACGACCGGCTCGCGCGACGAGGGAATCGCCATCGGCCGCGAACTCGTCGAGGCCCAACTCGCGGCATGCGCGAACGTGCTTGCCGGCGCAACGTCGGTCTACCGCTGGCAGGGCGAAGTCCGCGAGGATGCGGAGGCGATCGTCGTCCTCAAGACACGCGCAGACCTGGTCGACGCCCTTGTCGAGCGGGTCAAGGCATTGCACAGCTATGATTGCCTCTGCGTGGTCGCCCTGCCCATCGTCGGCGGCAACGCGGAATACTTAGACTGGATTGTCAAAGAAACAAGCTAAAAGACTATATTTACGCCATTTATTGGCTCAAATTCGGGGCCAACTTCCGGATCTTTCGATCAGACTGCGATCCGCACCGTCGCGACCGCCTGAGCGGCGATTCCCTCCTCGCGGCCCGTGAAACCAAGCCTCTCGGTCGTCGTGCCCTTGATGCTGACCCGATCCGGCGCGATCCCCAGGATGCGGGCGACGTTCGCGACCATGGCGTCACGGTGTTCCGCGATCCGGGGCCGCTCGCAGATGAGGGTGAGATCAACGTTGGTGACGGTTCCGCCCGCGCGTGCGACGCGGGTCGCGGCTTCGCGCAGGAACATCTCTGACGGCGCGTCCCGCCAGCGCGGATCGTCGGGTGAAAAATGGGCGCCGATGTCGCCGGCGCCGACGGCGCCGAGCAAGGCATCGGTCAAAGCGTGCAGTCCGACGTCGGCGTCAGAATGCCCCTCGAGCGCGCGACCGAAGGGGATCGCGACGCCGCACAACATGACCCGGTCGCCGGCTCCGAAGCGGTGGACGTCGAAGCCGAAGCCGGTTCGGACTTCGCCCTGGACGATGATCCTTTCGGCGCGGCTGAGATCGTCCTCGGTGGTCACCTTGATGTTCTCCTCGTAGCCTGGAACCAGCGCGACGGCGAAGCCGGCGCGTTCGAAGACGGCGGCGTCGTCCGTGAAATCGGCGCCCGCAAACCGGCGGTGGGCGGCCAGGATGTCGGGGAACCGGAAGCCTTGCGGGGTCTGCGCGCGCCACAACCCGTCCCGCAAGACCGTCGCCGCGATCATCGTGCCGCCGCCCGGCGCCTCGGGGCCCGCGCGCTTGAGGGTGTCGCTGACGGGCACCGCCGCCACCGCGCCCGGTACGCGTTGGAGCGCGCCGAGCGTGCGCGTGATCGTGGCCCGGTCGACCAACGGGCGCGCCGCGTCGTGGATCAGAACGAAATCGGGTTCCGCGTCGGCCACGCTTTCGAGGCCCAGCAACACGGATTCCTGGCGTGTCGCGCCACCCACCACCGGCTCGAGGAGGGGAAGGTCGGCCGCGGCTTCGTCGTAGAGTTTACGATGATCCGCGCCGATCACGGCGCGCACCAAATCGACGCCTTCGTGGCCAAGGAACGCGGCGAGCGAGCGCCGCAACACCGGTTGGCCCGCCAGCAACCGGTACTGTTTCGGCACCTGGCCGCCGAATCGTTCTCCGCGTCCCGCTGCCACCACCAGCGAAAGGCAACCGCCCACTTCGCGTTCTCCCCTTCGGATGCCGGGCTCCGGCGCCGACGAATGAGGCTAGAACGCCCGCAATCCGTTGCCAAGGGCGAAGGGGTTGCCAAGACGGCGCCGGGGCGCGATGGTGCTGAAGCCGTCCGATCCCGTGTCTTTGTCGGCTACGCTTTGAGGATGGGGACGGGCATCCCGTCCTTAGACCAGATCGCGATCGGTCGGACTCGCATAGTCGCGATCCACCGACCGCGTGAATCTGGTCTACACTTTCGACGTCGAGCGGATTCACGCGTTTGATTGGAACCGCATCGCTGTTCCAATCAAACGCGATCCGCTCTAGGAGTCCGTGATGGACCCAAACGCGTTCTTCGCGCTCGCCGCCTTGATTGCGCTGGTACCCGCCGCCGTGATCGGCTGGCGCCGCGAGCCGTCGCGCGACATCGCTTTTTTCGCCGTGCTCGCCGTGGCCGTCGCCGGTCCGCTGGCCTGGGTGGTGTCGCAGACTTCGGGGGGTTGGGGGACCGGGCTGTCGACCGCCCTTTGGGTCACGGTGGCGGCGACCATGGTCTTGTTCGCGGCCCTTGTCGTGATCAACCGCGAGGCGTGGCGCTTGATGCCGCTACTCGCGCCCTACATGGTTGCCTACGCCATTCTCGCCTCGATCTGGCGGCAGGCGCCGCAGCAGGCATTCGATCTCGCGTCGCTGGGAGCCTGGGTTGACGTCCATATCGCCACCTCGGTCGTGACTTACGCGCTGGTGACGATCGCCGCGATCGCGGCGCTGGCGGCCTTCTTTCAGGAACGCGCGCTCAAGACGAAGCGCCCGACGACATTGAGCCGGCGCTTGCCCTCGGTCGCGGACTGCGAGCGGCTGGTGGTCGGGCTGCTCGTCTTCGCAGAGATCGTGCTTGCGCTGGGACTCATGACCGGCACGGCGGCTCTATACCTCGAATCCGGCGCGTTTCTGGCGTTCGACCACAAGACCGTCTTGACCGTCTCCGGTTTTGTGGTGATCGGCGGGCTCTTGATCGCCCATTTCCGATCCGGCGTGCGCGGGCGCGGGGCGGCACGCATGGTGCTTCTCGCATACCTTCTGATCACGCTTGGCTATCCGGGGGTGAAATTCGTAACCCAGGTATTGATCGGCTAACGCGACCACAGACGAATCGGGCCGCCGCGCCGAGCGATCCCATTGATTTCGAAGACCGCTTGCCTAATAAATGGGCAGCGCGTACGAAGGCACGCATGAAACCCATCCAAATCGGCCCGGTAACGCTCGCTGATCCGGTCATTCTGGCGCCCATGTCGGGGGTCACGGATCTGCCCTTTCGCCTTTTGGTAAAGCGCGGGGGCGCCGGGCTGGTGGTCTCGGAAATGATCGCAAGCGCGGCGATGGTCCATGCCAACCACAAGACCATGAAGATGGCGTCGAAGTGCGCCGGCGAGCGACCCATCGCCGTCCAGCTCGCCGGTTGCGATCCGGCGTTGGTCGCCCAAGCCGCCAAGATGAACGAGGACCGCGGCGCCGACATTATCGACATCAACATGGGTTGCCCGGTGAAAAAGGTAACCAACGGACAACACGCCGGATCGGCACTCATGCGCGATGTTGGGCAGGCCGCAAAGATCTTGGAGGCCGCGGTTCGCGCGGTTGCATTGCCCGTCACCCTCAAGATGCGCACGGGATGGGACGACGGTTCGCGCAATGCGCCCGAGCTTGCGCGCGTCGCCGAATCGTGCGGGATCAAGATGATCACGGTGCACGGGCGGACGCGATGCCAGTTTTATCGGGGCCGAGCCGACTGGGCGTTCATTCGCAAAGTGAAGCAGGCGGTCCGGATCCCGGTGGTCGGCAACGGCGACGTGTCGGGGCCGGAGGATGCGCGGGCGCTGCTCGATGTCTCTGGCGCCGACGGGGTGATGATCGGACGAGCGGCCTGCGGCCGGCCGTGGCTGCTTGGTCACGTGATTCAGGCATTGAAGACGGGCCGAACGCCACAACCGCCGCCGCTCGAAGACCAGCTTGCGCTCGTGCTCGAGCATTTTGAATCCATGCTGGTCCACCACGGAACCGATCGCGGCGTGCGCATCGCCCGAAAGCACCTGGGATGGTACAGCAAGGGGCTGCCCGGGGCCGCCGAGTTCCGAAGCCGCGTCAATCGGACCGCCGATCCGAACGCGGTGCGCGAGCTTCTGCGCGCTTTCTATGACCCCGCGATCGAACGACTTGCGGCGTGATGGCAAATACCTCCGTCGCCTTTCGGGACCGAGCGGCGATTGAGCGCGCGAGCGCGGAAGCCGTCTTGAACGCGATCCCGTCGGTCGTCCTGGTTATCGGGGCCGACGGCGCGGTCGCTTACCTCAATGCCGAGGGCGAGCAGTTCTTCCAAGGCAGCGCGGCGTATCTGGAAGGCCGCGCCTTCGAAGATCTCGCCGGCACCGGCGGTCCGTTGTCCGCCTTGTCGCGGCAGGCCTGCGAGAGCGGCGCCGCGGTCTCGGCCTACGGAATCGTGCTGGAATGCCCCAGGATCGGACGGCGAACGGTAGACGCACACGCCGCGCCGATCGCCGAAGCGCCGCAATCTGTCGTGCTGGCTATTCATGAGCGCCATCTCGCCGGGACCATCGAACACCAGCGCCTGCAAAGCGGAGCCGCGCGCTCGGTGACCGCCATGGCGGCCATGCTCGCCCACGAGGTGAAAAACCCGCTTTCGGGAATTCGCGGGGCGGCCCAGCTCCTCGAGGCCGGCGCCACAGCCGAGGACCGACCGCTGACCACCCTGATCCGAGACGAAACCGATCGCATTACGGCCCTCGTCGAACGCATGGAGGTGTTCTCGGAAACCGGGACCATGGACCGCCAAGCCGCGAACATCCACGAGATCTTGGATCGGGTCCACCGATTGGCGCGCGGGGGATTCGCGCGCCACGCCCACTTCGTCGAGGATTACGACCCGTCCCTGCCTCCGGTGCCGTGCGATCCGGACCAGATGGTTCAAGTATTCCTGAATCTGGTGAAGAACGCGGCCGAGGCGGTGCCGCGCGATGGGGGCCGGATCGTTCTCACGACCGCTTACAGGCGCGAGGTACGTCTGTCGGACCCGGGCGCGGGAGTGAGCGTTCGCCTTCCCCTGGTGGTCAGCGTCGAGGACAACGGCGGCGGCATCCCGAATGCGATACGATCACGCCTGTTCGAGCCGTTCGTAACGTCGAAAAGGCGCGGTACGGGCCTCGGTCTCGCCGTGTGCGCCAAAATCGTCGACGATCACGCCGGCGTCATGGAGTTCGACAGCGCGCCGGGCGCGACGGTCTTCCGGGTCATGTTGCCGGTCTGTGACCAGACGAGTAGCGTTCCGCAGGAATCGGGATGAGCAAGAAACCTTCCATCATCGTCGCCGACGACGACGCCGGTGTCCGGACCGTGCTCCGCAGGGCGCTCGAACAGGCTGGCTACGAAGTCCTGCTGGCGAGTGACGCGGGAGCGCTGTGGCGCTGCATCACCGATGGGGCGGGCGATCTCGTCATCACCGACGTCATTATGCCCGACGAGAACGGTCTCGATCTCATCCCGCGAATCCATGCCGCGCGGCCCGAGATTCGCGTCATCGCGATCAGCGCCCGCAGCACGCTGATGACCGCCCTTAAGGCGGCCGAGAAGGGCGCCTTCGAGTATCTGCCGAAGCCATTCGACATCGACGAGCTTCTCAACGTGGTCGGGCGCGCCCTCAAGAGTCGCATTTCGCCCGCCGAGGTTGGCCCGGACGCGGAGACGGCAGAGGAGCCGACGATCCTGATCGGCCGTTCGACGGCCATGCAGACGGTTTTCCGAACGCTGGCGCGTCTCGTGGATACCGACCTCACCGTTCTCATCGAAGGCGAATCGGGGACCGGAAAGGAACTCGTCGCGCGCGTTCTCCACGATTTCGGCAAGAGGCGCGGGAAGCCGTTCGTCGCCATCAACATGGCAGCCATTCCGCGCGAACTCATCGAGAGCGAACTGTTTGGACATGAACGGGGCGCCTTCACAGGCGCGACGCAGCGTGCGGCCGGACGGTTCCAACAAGCGGACGGCGGCACGCTGTTTCTGGACGAGATCGGCGACATGCCCATCGAGGCCCAGACTCGTCTGCTCCGGGTCCTACAGGCCGGCGAGTACACGACGGTTGGCGGGCGTGCGCCCACCCGCGTCGATGTTCGGATCATCGCCGCCACCCACCGCGACCTCGGGCGCGCGATCGAACGGGGGCTGTTTCGGGACGATCTTTTCTTCCGGCTCAACGTGGTCCCGCTCCGGGTGCCGCCCCTTCGCGAGCGCGCCGAGGACCTTCCCGACCTCGTCCGCCACTTCTTGGCGCGGGCGGCCGCCGAGGGCCTTTCGCGAAAGACCATCGACGATTCTGCAATTGAGCGCCTCAAGGAGCACCGCTGGCCGGGCAACGTGCGTGAGTTGGAAAATCTGGTGCGGCGACTCGCGGCGCTTTGCTCTCAGGACGTCATCGGACGTGAGGTGATCGACGCCGCGCTCGCGGAACTCCCGGCGCACGCCGAGCCGAGAGGAAACGGTCTGGCCCATTCGGTCGAGCAGCACCTGCGGGCGTATTTTTCCGCCCACGGCACGGCCCTGCCCGCCGCAGGGCTTTACGCGCGGATCCTCCGCGAGGTGGAACGACCGTTGATCTCTCTGTGCCTCGAGGCGACACGCGGCAACCAGATCAAGGCCTCGCGCGTGCTCGGGCTCAATCGCAATACGCTGCGCAAAAAGATCCGGGATCTGGAAATCTCGCTCGCGCGAGGCGCGAAATGAACGCGTCGATCCCCCGGACCATCAGCGCGATCACCCGGATGCGGCTTTGGTCGCGTCGGGTCGGGCTCAAGCGGAAGCTCGCGGTCTCGCTGATGCTCGCCGCGGTGATCTCGGGTTTGGCGACCGTCGCGCTCATGAGCGGCTCGTCGCCGCTGGGCCTCGATCCCGAGCTCCTTATTGGCCTTCTCTATCTGGACGTCGTCTTGCTGCTGGTTGTGGGCGTCGTCGTGGCGTGGCGCGTGGCCTCGATCTGGGTGGAGCGCCGCCGCGGAATGGCCGGCTCGGGGCTGCACCGCCGATTGGTACTTCTGTTCAGCGTGGTCGCCGTGACGCCGGCCATCGTCGTCGCCGTGTTCGCCGCGCTGTTCCTGAACTTCGGCATTCGGGCGTGGTTCGACGAGCGGGTGCGGACCGCGGTCGAAGAGTCCCGCGCCGTAGCACGCGCCTATCTCCTCGAGCACCAACGCAACATCCGCGCCGAGATCCTTGCCATGGCCAACGATCTGAACCGTCAGACGTCGGTGCTGGCGCGTGATCGCCAGCGGTTCAATCAAGTTGTGTCGACCCAGGCGATCCTGCGTTCGCTGCCCGAGGCCCTGGTGGTCGATGGACAAGGACGGGTGCTGGCGCGGTCCCAGTTCAGCCTTTCGCTCGAATTCGATCTCGTGACCCCGGAGATGCTCGAACAGGCCCGCGAGAGGGAGGTCGTGCTGATCGCGAGTGACCAGGAAGACCGCGTCCGCGCGATCGTCAAGCTGGAGGGATTCGTTGACGCCTTCCTTCTTGTCGGCCGGCAGGTGGAGGCTCGCGTACTTGAGCATATCGCGCTCACCGAAAGGGCCGTGGCCCAATATCAGGCCCTTGAGGCGCGCCAGGAAGGAATTCAAATCACGTTCATCTTGGTGTTCGTCGTGGTCGCGCTGTTGCTGCTGCTCGCCGCCGTCTGGACCGGTTTGACGTTCGCGACCCGGCTCGCGCGCCCGATCAGCAACCTGATCGGGGCCGCGGAACGGGTGAGCGCCGGCGACTTGACCGCACGGGTCGAAGCGACGACGGCCCGCGATGAACTGGGCGTGCTGTCGCGAGCATTCAACCGCATGACCGGCCAGCTCGAGGCACAAAGGCTTAGCCTCATGGAAGCCAACCGCGAGCTCGACGAGCGGCGCCGGTTCACGGAAACGGTGCTGGCGGGCGTGTCCGCGGGAGTCATCGGCCTCGATAGCAGCGGCAGTGTGCATTTGCCGAATCGCCGGGCATCGGAGTTGCTCGGTCAAAGCCTCGATGCGGAGATCGGCTCGGCGCTCGGCGATGTGGTCCCCGAACTCGTCCCGCTTCTGAGCGCCGTGATGGAGCGTCCGGAACGCGTCCACCGCAGCGAGCTCAAGCTGACCCGAGGCGAACGTCAACTCACGCTTTTGGTCAGCGCCGCGGCCGAGCGGCTGGGCGGCGAGGTGGTGGGCTACGTGGTCACTTTCGACGACATCACCGAGCTTCTCTCGGCACAACGCAAGGCGGCGTGGGCGGACGTCGCGCGACGCATCGCCCACGAGATCAAGAACCCGCTGACCCCGATCCAGCTTTCGGCCGAACGGCTCCAGCGCCGCTACGCAGCCGAGATCAAAAGCGATCCCGAGACTTTTGCCGTGTGCACCGAGACCATCATCCGCCAGGTGGAGGAGATCGGCCGCATGGTCGACGAGTTCTCGTCGTTCGCACGCATGCCCCAGGCCACGCTGAAGCCCGAGAACCTGACTGAGATTTGCCGCCAGGCGGTCTTCCTCGAACGCAGCCGCCATCCCGCTCTCGAGATCGCGTTCGAACCGGCGGGCGAGGCGGTTTGGCTGTATTGCGACCGCCAGCAAGTGGGCCGCGCGCTTACGAACGTACTCAAGAACGCGGCCGAGTCCATCGCGGTTCGGGGGTCGGATGACGGGGCGAGTGAACCGTCGGGCCGAATCGCGCTGGACGTGGTGACCAAGCGCGTTAGCGATGCGCCGGGCATCGCGATCGTCATCGAAGACGACGGCGTCGGACTTCCCGAACATGAACGCGACCGGCTGACGGAGCCTTACGTCACGACGCGCGAGAAGGGGACCGGCCTCGGCCTCGCTATCGTCAAGAAGATCATGGAAGATCATTTCGGCGACGTCGTCTTGGAGGACCGCCCGCAAGGCGGGGCGCAGGTGACGCTCGTGTTCGGGACCGAGGAAGCGAACGCGGCTTCGGCCGCGGAAGACGGCAAAGACGAAGAGCGCTCCAGGGCGCGGCGGATGGCGCGCGCGTTGAAGGACGCGGATCGGACGGCTTCCCATGGCTCTTGATATCCTGATCGTCGACGACGAGGCGGACATCCGGAACCTGACCTCGGGTATCCTCGAGGACGAGGGGTTCCAGACCCGCGAGGCCGCCGATGGCGCCGAGGCGCTGGACAACGTCGAAGGTCGGGTTCCCGGACTCGTGCTTCTCGATATCTGGCTTCAGGGGAGTGAGCTGGACGGCCTCGATCTTCTCCGCGTCATCAAAAAGAACCACCCCTCGGTCCCAATCGTCATGATGAGCGGCCACGGAACCATCGAAACCGCCGTGACCGCCATCAAGGAAGGGGCGTACGACTTCGTCGAGAAGCCGTTCAACGCCGAACGCTTGATCCTGGTGGTCAACCGCGCGGCCGAGGCCGCGCGCCTGCGCCGCGAGGTCGAGGAACTCCGCTCGCGGGCCGGACCTATGACCGATTTTGTAGGGCAATCTCCGGCCATCAATCAGGTGCGCCAAGCAATCGAACGGGTGGCGCCGACCAACTCGCGTGTCCTGATCACCGGACAGGAGGGAAGCGGAAAAGAGATCGTCGCCCGCTTACTCCACGCCAGTTCACGCCGCGCCGAAGGGCCGTTCGTGGTTTTGAATTGCGTCAACATCCAGCCCGATCGCATGGAGACGGAGCTTTTCGGCACCGAGACCGCGGAAAACGGCGACGATCGGCCGCGCAAGGTCGGCACCTTCGAGCGCGCCCACAACGGAACACTTTTTCTCGACGAGGTCGCCGACATGCCGCTCGAAACACAGGGGCGGATCGTGCGCGTTTTGCAAGAGCAGACTTTCGAGCGGATCGGAGGGACGACCCGGGTAGAAGTCGACGTCCGCGTGGTGGCGGCGTCGAACCGGGACCTGACCGAGGAGATGGCCGAGGGGCGTTTCCGCGAGGATCTGTTCTACCGGCTGGCTGTGGTGCCCATCAGCGTGCCGGCGCTGCGCGATCGGCGCGAGGACATTCCGCTTCTCGTCGATTACTTCATGGACCGGGTGGCGACCGCCTTGGGCCAGCCGTCGCGACGTCTCGGCGACGACGCCCTCGCGGCGCTTCAGGCCTACGAATGGCCCGGCAACGTGCGCGAGCTCCGCAACGTGGTAGAACGGCTGCTCATCATGGCGCCCGGTGATTCGAACGAGCCGCTGCACACCGACATTCTGCCGGCCGAAATCGGCGCGATCGCGCCGGCGGCCTTGCAGTGGGACAAAGGCAGCGAAATCATGGGGCTTCCGCTACGTGACGCGCGCGAGCTTTTCGAGCGCGAATACCTGCTCGCCCAGATGGCGCGGTTCAACGGCAACATTTCCAAAACCGCAGGGTTCGTGGGAATGGAACGGTCGGCGCTCCACCGGAAGCTCAAGTCCCTCGGTGTCCAAAGCACCGAATGGCGCCGCCGCGTCGAGGGTTGATTTGCCATGAAGGTCATCGTGTGCGGCGCCGGACAAGTGGGCTCGAACATCGCCCGCTATCTCGCCACCGAGGACAACGACATCACGGTGATCGACCAGTCGCCAGAGCTGGTGCGGCGCCTTACCGATACCGTCGACGTGAAGGGTCTCGTGGGGTACGCGTCGCATCCGGGCGTCCTCGAGCAAGCGGGCGCAGCGGTCGCCGACATGGTGATTGCGGTCACCTACGCCGACGAGGTCAACATGGTGGCCTGTCAGGTGGCGCACTCGATCTTCGATGTTCCGACCAAGATCGCACGCGTGCGCCATCAGGCGTATCTGCAGCCGATCTGGTCGAACCTGTTCTCGCGCGACAATATGCCCATCGACGTCATCATTTCGCCCGAGATCGAGGTGGCCCGCGCCGTCACCCGCCGCCTTCGCGTTCCGGGAAGTTTCGAGATGATTCCGCTGGCCGACGACAAGGTTCGCCTCGTCGGCGTCCGCTGTTCCGAGGACTGTCCCGTCGTCCACACGCCGCTGCGCCAGCTCACCCAGTTGTTTCCCGATCTCAACCTCGTCATCGTCGGGCTGTCGCGCGACGATCGGCCGATCGTCCCCAGCGCCGACGACCACATGCTTCCGGGCGACGAAGTGTACTTCGTGGTCGACACCGAGCAGGTGCCGCGCGCGATGGCGGCATTCGGCCACGAAGAGGCTGAGGCGCGCCGTCTTCTCATTTTTGGCGGTGGCAACATCGGCCGTTTCCTCGCCGAAGAGCTCGAACGCGATTTCGCCTGGGTCAACGCCAAGATCATCGAGCACAACCTCGAGACGGCGGAAGACGTGGCGAGCCGGCTCAAGAAGACCGTGGTGATCCGAGGCGACGTGCTCGATCCCGAGATTCTGGACGAAGCCGGCGCCTCGACGGCCGAAACGGTGGTCGCCGTGACCAACGACGACGAGACCAACATCCTGTCGTCTCTGTTGGCCAAGAGACAGGGCTGCCAGCGGGCCATCACGCTGATCAACAAGCAGACCTACACGCCGCTGGCCCCGTCGCTCGGGATCGACGTAGTCGTCAACCCGCAAAGCATCACGGTCTCCACCATTCTTCAGCATGTCCGGCGGGGACGCATCCACTCGGTTCACAGCCTGCGCGAAGGCTTCGGCGAGCTCATCGAAGCGGACGCGCTGGAAACCTCGAGCCTCGTCGGGCGATCGATCCGCGAAGCGAACCTTCCCGACGGCGTCCTGATCGGGGCCATCGTGCGCGACGGTCAAGTGATCAACCCGCGCGGCGCCACGGTTATCCAGTCCAAGGATCGGATCGTGCTGTTCGCGTCCGCGGACGCGATCCGCGACGTCGAGCGGCTGTTTTCGGTGCGCCTGGAGTTCTTCTGAGGGCGGACGCGCCGAGCGCTTGCGATTGGAGGCAGGGATCATGAAAGGCGTGCTCGGGGTTCTCGGCGGAATGGGACCGCTCGCGACCGTCGATTTCATGCGCAAGGTGATCGAGGTGACGCCGGTAACGCGGGACCAAGACCATCTTCCGATGATCGTCCATTCGATCCCCCAGGTCCCAGACCGCACGGCGGCGATCCTGCGGGGCGGGGAGACCCCGTTGCCGATGCTCGGCGACGGAATCGCCGCGTTGAATCGCGCCGGCGTCGATTGCATCGCGATACCGTGCAACACGGCGCACTACTGGTTCGAAGAGATGGAACGCGGATCGAAAGCACCCATCCTTCACATCGTCGACGCCGCGGCGGGCGCGCTCGATCGGCGCGGGTTCCACGGCGCCACGGTGGGGTTTCTGGGAACGACCGGGACCATCGCGAGCGAGATCTATCAGTCGCGACTCGAAGCGCGCGGGTACACATGCCTCGTACCCGAGCCGGGTGTGCAGGACGACCGCGTCATGGCCGGAATCACCGAGGTAAAGGCGGGACGCCTCGACGACGCCAAGCGCATTCTCGAGGATGCGGCGACGGGGCTTCGCGCCCGCGGCGTGGCGACGATCGTACTCGGTTGCACCGAGATCCCGGTGGTGCTCGACGACGACGCCCTCTATCTGGACGCCACCAAGGCCCTCGCCGAGGCTTGCGTAACCTGGTTCGTCGAGCGCGGCCGCCTGGCCCGGGCGAGCTAGGCGAGGAATCGTGCGGCCCGAGGCCATCCTCTTCGATTGGGACAATACGCTGGTCGACACCTGGTCCGCGATTCACGAGGCGTTGAACGCCACGCTGGTCGCCTTCGGGCACGCTCCTTGGACCCTCCACGAGACTCGCGATCGGGTCCGCAAATCCATGCGCGACAGTTTCCCGGCGCTTTTCGGCGACGCCTGGCGCGACGCCGGCGAGACGTTCTACCGGCACCTCGACGCCGTTCACCTGGATACGCTCGCTCCGCGGCCGGGCGCGCGGCGGATGCTGGACGAGCTATCCGACGCGGGCTTCTATCTGGGTGTCGTCAGCAACAAAAAGGGCGAAGTTTTGCGTGTGGAGACTGCACATCTTGGTTGGGAACGGTATTTCGCGAAGATCGTGGGCGCGTTCGACGCTGCGCGCGATAAACCGGCGCCGGACCCGGTGGACATGGCGCTCTTCGGAAGCGGGATCGAGCGCGGCGACAAGGTCTGGTTTGCCGGCGACACAGACGTCGATCTTGCGTGCGCCTTCAATTCTGGCTGCGTGGGCGTGCTGGTGCGAAGAAAACCGCCCGCCGAGACTGAATTCGGGGCGACCCGCCCGACCTGGCATTTCCCCGACTGTCTGACGCTTTCCAAGACTGCGCGGAATCTGTAAGCTGTTTACCGTTGAGGATGCTGTTCGACCCAGAGGGAGGGGAACAGGGGATCCAAAACCGCAACGACCGGATACAACGGCTGCGTGTGCTCTTGTATGGGCAACGCGCCGAGCAACAAGGCACAAGCCATGTCCTCTGAAAAAACCCAGAATGTTCAGGACGTGTTCCTGAACCACATTAGAAAGAACAAGACCCCCGTCACGATCTTTCTGGTCAACGGGGTCAAGTTGCAGGGAATCGTGACTTGGTTCGACAATTTCTCGGTGCTGTTGCGCCGGGACGGACATACGCAACTGGTGTACAAACACGCGATCTCGACGGTCATGCCCGCCGTCCTGATCCAGTTGTTTGAGCCCGACAAAGAAGCAGCCGAAACCACCGCCGAGGCCACCGCGGAATAGTTTGGGCGTGAGCTCCCAAAACGGGACGGAGAACTTCGGAAAGGCGAACGGCGGCCAACGCTGCATCGTCGTTCATCCGCACCTCGGCGGCCGTGACGGGACCGCCCGCACCCCCGATGCGCGCCTCGACGAGGCGACGGGACTCGCGTGCGCCATCGAGCTCGACGTCGTCCACGCCGAGGTGGTCCGCATCAACCGGCCGCGATCCGGTACGTTGTTCGGTCCCGGCGCCGTTTCGCGGCTTGGCGAGATCATCGCCGAAGCGCGCACCGGCCAGGACGGCGGCGCCAACGAACGCGAAAACGGATCGCCCGCGGTTATCGCGGTGATCGACGCCGCCGTGACGGCCGTGCAACAGCGCAATCTCGAACGCGCCTGGCAATGCAAGGTGGTGGACCACACCGGCCTCATCCTCGAGATCTTCGCTGCCCGGGCGCGGTCCCATGAGGGTCGTCTACAGGTGGAGCTGGCGGCGCTCACCTACCAGCGCTCGCGCCTGGTGCGCACGTGGACGCACCTTGAGCGCCAACGGGGCGGATTCGGATTCCTCGGCGGACCCGGCGAGACCCAGATCGAATCCGACCGCCGCCAGATCGGCGAGCGCATCCAGCGTATCGAAAGAGAGCTCTCGCGGGTTTCGCGGACGCGTGCGCTGCACCGCCGCGCGCGGCGCCGCGTTCCGTATCCGGTGGTCGCCCTCGTCGGTTACACGAACGCCGGCAAGTCCACGCTGTTCAACAAGCTCACCCGCGCCCACGTATCGGTCAAGGCGATGCTGTTCGCGACCCTGGATCCGACCATGCGAAGCCTCCGGCTTGCCAGCGCGCGCAACATCATCCTTTCCGACACCGTCGGCTTCATCTCCGATCTTCCGCACGAGCTGGTGGCTGCGTTCCAGGCGACGCTCGAAGAGGTGTGCGAGGCCGATCTGGTGGTTCACGTGCGGGACGCGGCCCATCCCGACATGGAAGCGCAGCGAGCGGACGTTGAGCGGGTGCTGGAGGACCTTGGCATTGATGCGGCGAGCGACGGAATCGTAATCGAAGCCTTGAACAAGATCGACCTTCTCACGCCCGAGCAACTGGGCGAGACCGCCAATCGCGCCAAGCGAAGCAATGAGCCGACGGTCCTGGTCTCGGCGCTGACGGGCGAGGGGTGCGACGCCTTGTTGGCGGTTCTCGACGAGCGACTTTCCGCGGACTACGCACTGGTGGACGTACGCCTCAGCATCGACGATGGGGCCGCCTTGGCTTGGCTCTACGACCGCGGCGAGGTGATCGAGCGCCGCGAGGACGACACGGCCATCCACCTCAAGGTGCGCTTGGCGCCCACCGACGCCGCCCGGTTCGCCCGGCGGACGGAATCGTAGCCAGTGGATTTTTTGATCATCGCCCTGGTCGCCGTCGTTGCGGTGATCTACTTCGCCAACAAGTTCGAGGGCGATCCGACGACCAAGTCCAACGACCAGCTCGTGCGCGAATACACGGTCTATCTCAACAGGCAGAATCGCCGCATCCGGATGACCCGGATGCCGATTGCGGCAGGGCAACCTCAGCCCTCGTCCGCCGCCGCCGAGCTCCGGCGCCGCGGCATCGATCCCGACAAGGCCATCGACGAGAAGTTCGATGCGCGCGCCGAGAGCCGGCCGATGCGCTGGGAGGCGTGCGCGCTTCACGGCTTCGAAGGCGCGCGCCTCTCAGGTGCGGCGCGCGGCACGCAAGACGGCGCGGGCCCGACCGACGACTAGGCGGTGCGGCGGCGCGCGGTTCAGACGATCCCCATGTCCTTGAGCTCTTGGACGGCCGCGGCGTCCATGTCGAGCCACGCGCGCAACACCTCGGCGGTGTCGGCGCCAAGCGCGGGCGGGGCGCGGCGAGGCGCGTTTGCCCTGTCGTCGAGGCGCACGCCGGTGTTGACCTGCGGGACGCTCGCGCGGCCCTCGCGTTCGAGCCCATAGAACAGGCCACGCTCGATCAAGGCCTGGTCGCCGGCAACCTCGTCGAGACGGTTGATGGGACCGGCGGGGATACTCTCGCGCGCGAACAGCGCGAGCCAGTGCGCCCGCGGCTCGGCCCCCAGCACGGTTTCGATCTCGGCCACCAGCGCGGCGCGCGCCTCGCGCCGGTCCGCGTTGGTCGCGTAACGCGAATCGTCGGCCATTTCGGGCCGCCCGACAGCCTTCCAGAACCGCTTCCAGATCGCATCGCTTCCGAGCCCCAGCGTGATCGGTCCGTCGGCGGCGTGGAAGGTCTGATAGATGGCGATCACGCTGTCCTTGGCGCCGGTGCGCCGAGGCAGCTCGCCCGAGCCGAGGTAACTCACCAGCCGGGGCGTCATGAAGCGAGTCATGCTCTCGACCAGCGAGACGTCGATCTTGCGGCCGCGCCCGCTGCGGGTGCGTGCGAACAGCGCCGCGGTCACGGCCAGCGCCGCGTCCATGCCTGCGAGCATGTCGGCGGCCGGCGTGCCGATCTTCTGCGGATCGTTCTCGGCCTCGCCGGTCAGGTCCATGACGCCGCTGTAGCCCTCGGCGATCAGGTCGTAACACGGATACGCGCTCCGCGCGCCCGTCAGCCCGAAACCCGTGATGGCGGCAAAAATGAGATCGGGCTTCTCGGCGGAAAGCGTGTCGTAATCGGTGCCCAGCTTGGCCTGGACGCGGGGAACCTGGTTGGTCACCAGCACGTCCGATACCCCGATAAGCGCGCCCAGCACCGCGCGCCCCTCGGGCCGGGCGTAATCCAGGGTCACGCTCGCCTTGTTGCGGTTGACCGAAAGGAACCAAAGCGATTCGCCTTCCAGGAAGGGTGGGCCCCACGCCCTGACGTCGTCTCCCGTTCCCGGCCGTTCGACCTTGACGACCTCGGCGCCCCAGTCGCCGAGCAGCATGGTGGCGTAAGGGCCGGCGATCGACGTGGTAAGATCGAGCACGCGCACGCCGTCGAGAAGGTCGAAACCGCAGGAGGCGCCGGTTTTGGGGATGGGATGATCGGGAATCATGGGACCTGCGTGGCGGGGCATGGATCAAGCGGGCGAAGGGTAGGGGATTCCTGGCCTTCATGGGAGTCCCGGCCGACGCGGGAGAATTTCGGTTGAGCGAACCGGAGCTTCCCCCGCCCGAGAGATTCATCGAGATCATCCGCGACGCGGCTGCCGCCGTGATCATGCCGCGCTTTCGCAAGCTCGCGGACGGCGACGTATTTGAGAAGGCCCCGGGCGACATCGTCACCGCCGCCGACATCGAAGCAGAGAACTGGCTTGCCGAGGCCCTGGTGGACCTGGTTCCGGAAAGCGTTGCGGTGGGCGAAGAGGCGGCGTTCGCGGATCCGGGCCTGCTGGACGTGCTCGCCGACAAGGCCCCGGTGTGGTTGATCGATCCGGTGGACGGAACGCAGAACTTCGCCGACGGAATCGCGTGTTTCGCCGTCATCGTCGCGCTTTGCGCAGACGGTCGCACGCTGGCGGGATGGATTCACGATCCGTGCGCCGGCGAGACGGCGTTCGCCACCGCCGGCGGCGGCGCCTGGTTGTTCGACGCCGCGGGGCGGAAGCGGATGCGCGTCGCCCCGTCGGTCACGGTTTCGGACATGTCGGGCGTGCTCGGCGGCCGCCTTCGCGACCGCCTTGCTTTGGAACGACGATGTGCACCTGAAAACGTTCCCCGGAAGATGGTTCGCCTGGGTTGCGTCGGGCGCGAATACCTCGATCTCGCCCACGGCCGGCTCCACTTCGCCCAGTACGGCGGCCGCCTCAAACCTTGGGACCACGCCGCCGGTGTCCTGATCCATGCCGAGGCCGGCGGTCTCGACCGCCTTGTCGGCAGCGGCACCGCCTACGCGCCCCGTGCGGGGATTATCGAAGATATGTTGCGTCTTGCACCCGACGAGACCGCGTGGCGCGCCCTTCACGCCGCTTTCGAGCCTCGCTAGTATGCGCTTCACGAGCGAATAGGAGAGGGACGCGTGAACATGAGCGAGCAGAAGGTGGCGTTCGTGGGCCTCGGCGTCATGGGGTATCCCATGGCGGGCCATCTGGCGAAGGCCGGCCACCAAGTTACGGTCTACAACCGCACCACGGGCAAGGCCGGGGCGTGGGCAAAAGCGCACGATAGCGCAACCGCGCCCAGTCCGGCCGCGGCGGCGAAGGGGTGCGACATCGTCTGCGCCTGCGTCGGCAACGACGATGACGTGCGCGCCGTCGCCTACGGCGCAGACGGCATTCTCGCCGGCATGGAGGCCGGCGCGGTGTTCGTCGACCACACGACGGCGTCGGCAACGGTGGCGCGCGAGATCGATGCGGCCACGCGCGAACGCGGGCTTCACTTCCTCGACGCCCCCGTTTCCGGTGGTCAGGCCGGGGCCGAGAACGCGGCGCTGACGATCATGGTCGGTGGCTCCGCCGAAGCGTTCGCCAAGGCTGAAGCGGTGATCTCGACCTATGCGCGGGCCGTGACGTTGATGGGACCGGCCGGCAACGGCCAGCTCACCAAGATGGTCAATCAGATCTGCATCGCCGGCTTGGTCCAGGGGCTTTCCGAGGGCTTGAACTTCGCCCAACGCGCGGGCCTCGACGCGAACAAGGCGGTCGACGTGATTTCCAAGGGTGCTGCCCAATCCTGGCAGATGGAGAATCGGGCCTCGACCATGCTCGACGACAAGTTCGACTTCGGCTTCGCCGTCGACTGGATGCGCAAGGATCTCGCCATCTGTCTGGACGAGGCCCGCGCCAACGGCGCGCTTCTTCCCGTCGCCGCGATCGTCGATCAGTTCTACGCCGCCATTCAAGCGCGCGGCGGCGGACGGTGGGATACTTCCAGCCTGATCCGCTTGCTCACCGGCGAAAAATAGCGCGGCCGGGGGAACCATGACGTATTCGCTTCAATCCTTCGTTGCCGACAGCCGGCGCAGCGTCGAGGCCGATTCGGGCCCGGAAGGCCTCGATGCGATCCGAGAGAACCTTGAGACTCTGCTCGCGGACGAGGCCTTCCTCGCAGCCCATTTCGCGGTGGGCGCCGCGCCCGGCAAGCGAACGCTCCACGAGGACCCGCAAACGGGAATGTGCGTTCTCGCCCACGTGATCGCGCCCGGCGGCGAAGGTAAACCCCACGACCACGGCCCGGCCTGGGCCGTCTACGGACAGGCGGACCGCCACACGGAGATGAAGGAGCGGCGGCGCACCGACGACGGCGGCGTCGACGGCCGGGCGACGCTGGAGGTCGTGAACGCCTACCGGATGGAAGCCGGGCGCGCCGTCGTCTTCGGGCTCGGCGCCATCCATTCCGTGCACCACCCGGAAGGCGCGTGGCTGGTCCGCGTGACCGGCGCCGATCTCGACCGCGTCGTCCGTTCCAGCTACGACACGGACGGGGGTACGGTGCACCGCAGCCAGCCGGCGGATTGAAGACGGTCGGGCGTCGCCGCACTCGCGAGTCTACTGAAGCGCGATGGTGATTTTCGGCGGCGGCGCCGTGATGTCGACGACATCCCAGACGTAGATCTTCTGCTTTTTCTCGGGCGCGTCGACCACGCGGCCGGCGTTGTGATCTATGACCTTGGCGTCCGTCTTGACGCGAAGCTGGCCTTGCATTCCGAGGCCCATGTCCAAGAGCTTGCGCGCGTTCTCCTTGCCGATGGGCGTGGCCTGAACGGTGATCAGACGGGTGGTCTTGACGTACTTGACGCTCAGCATGTTCTCGTTGCGGTGGAAGAACGTAATCATGCGCGCGCGCAGCAGATCGCCGGATTTCCGCCAATTGATCTTGAAGATGCCGGGCTTGACGTACAGGGCCTCCTCGGTCGCCGAATCCCTGCGAAAATCCTCGATCACGTGGTCGGCGCGCGTTTGCTCCTCGCCCGGAGCGAGTGAGCGCTGGCGCAGCGCATCGAACAGCGTCACTTCGGCTACGTAGCCGTCGAAAAATATCTCGTAGTAGCCGTTGCGCGTGATCTCGATCTCGGCGTCGAAACGAATGGGCAGGTAACAGCCCGCGAGCGCCTGTGACATGATGATGGCGAGGAGGAGCGCGACCGCCGGACGCAATCCCATGTGCATCTCCCTACGGCGCCGGTGTTTCACGAGCGCTATCAGGTCCGGTTCTCGGGGGCCGTGGGGGCGGTCCGCGAGTTGCGGAGGTTTCCCGGCAGATGATTCCAAACCCATTACTTTTCAAGTGTTTGCGGCCGCGTAGCCGCTTCCTCGTCGGTCTTTGCCGACTGCCACAGCGCTTCCATGCGCTCGAGCCCGAGAACCTCGAGCTGCCGGCCCTGGCGAACCGCCAGTGTTTCCATGGCGCGGAATCGCCTTTCGAACTTGGCGTTGCCGTGCCGGAGAACCGATTCCGGATCCAATCCGAGCTTGCGCGCGAGGTTCGCGCAAGCGAACAATACATCGCCGAGTTCGTCGGCGAGGCGCACAGCCTCTTGCGTGCCGCGCGCCGCACCTGAGGGGCGCGCGCGTTCGGTGTCCAACTCGTAGCGCAGCTCGGCGATCTCCTCTTCGATCTTGTCGAGCACGCCCGCAGGTCCGTCCCAGTCGAAGCCGACCCGCGCCGCACGGTCTTGCAGTTTGAGGGCACGGACCAAGGCGGGAAGGGCGCTTGCGACCCCGTCAAGGACGCTAGCGGGCGCGCTCCCGGCTGCGCCAGCATCTCGTTCGGCGGCCTTGTGTCGCTCCCAAGCCTTTTTTTGCGCTTGCGAATCGGCGACGACCTCGTCTCCAAAAACGTGGGGATGGCGGCGCACGAGCTTTTCCGAGACCGCCCGCGCAACGTCGTCGAAGTCGAAGCGGCCTTCCTCGCGGGCGATCTGGGCGTGGAACACCACCTGCAACAACAGATCGCCGAGTTCGTCTCTGAGCGCGCCCATATCTCCGTGTTCGATCGCCTCGGCCACTTCGTAGGCCTCTTCAATGGTGTGGGGCGCGATGGTCGCGAACGTCTGTTCGACGTCCCACGGACACCCGCCGTCGGGATCGCGCAGGCGGGCCATGATTCGCATCAGTCGATCCAAGTGGGCGGTCATGGCTGTCTCCGTATCATCGCATGGTCGGGCGGCAGTTCGCGAGCGCGGCTCGGGCCGACCGGGGAGCAGGCTTCCGACGGCACAAGCGCCGATGTCGTTGTCGCATAATGTATATTATGAAAACTATTCAATCATTCTTTTATATCAATGAGATACCTCTCATATTAAATACCAAAATTCAAGCATTGTCGTGGTGCGAGAACGCGTCCAAGCGCTCGATCACAGCCGCCAGCGCGTCGCCTGCCCGGGGATTCGCGAAACCATTATTACGCATCGGGCACCTCTATCACCATGCCGTCGTAAGCCGGCTCCACCCCGGCGGGCAGCCGTCGTTTAAGGGTTTCGTAGTCGAGCCCGCTGCCGAGCCCGGTCAGAATGGTGCGGCCCGGCTTCACCACCTCGATCCATTCGAGCGCGAGATCGACATGGGCGTGGGTCGGATGGGGCCGCTCGCCCAATGTTCCGATGATCCATACCGCGACCCCGCCGAGCGTCGCCAGCGCGTCCGCATCCAGGCGCACGACGTCCGTGGAGTATGCGATGGACCGGAAACGGAAGCCCAAGGTTCGGCACACGCCGTGGTCCTGATCGAACGGCGTTACCGGGATGGCGCCAACGTCGAAGCTCTCGCCCGGGCGGATAAGGTGCGGAACCAATACAGGCTTGAAATAAAAGTCGGTTTCGGGCGGCAGCGGCGTCAACACGTAGCCGAACCGCTCGCCGATGATGCGAAACGTCTCGACGTCGGCGTACGCGTCCAGGGGCGCCCTCATCCGGCGGTTTACGGGCCGCAAGTCGTCGATGCCGTGAAGGTGGTCGGCGTGATAATGGGTAAACAGAACGGCGTCGAGTGCGTCGACGCCCGTATCGATAAGCTGTTGACGAAGATCGGGGGGCGTATCGACGAGGAGCCGGCTGTCGCCGTTCTCCACCAGCACCGCCGGCCGCAGGCGCCGATTACGCGGATTGGCGGGGTCGCATCTGCCCCAGCCGCCGTCGACCGACGGCGTACCGCTGGAGCTTCCGCAACCAAGAATGGTTAGCCGCATGGACCCGTATCGGTGATCGCGAGGCAATCCGGGGGGCTCGCCTTGGCGAAGAGCCGGAAGAAATTCTCGGTCGTCGTGCGGGCAAACGCGCCCTCCTCGACACCGCGAAGCCGGGCGAGAAACCGCGCCGTATGGGCGACGTTGGCCGGTTCGTTCCTCTTTCCTCGGACCGGTTCCGGCGCAAGGTACGGGGCGTCGGTTTCGACCAGAATTCTTTCGGCCGGCACCGCGCACGCCGTGGCCCGGATATCGTCGGCCTTGGGAAACGTCGCGATTCCCGAAAACGAAATGTAGAAGCCGAGTTCGAGCGCGCGCTCGGCCAGCCATCGCGAGGCCGTGAAACAGTGGATTACGCCCGCGAACGAACCCAGCTCCGTCTCTTCGGAGAGGATTCGAACGGTGTCGGTGTCGGCGTCGCGGGTGTGTACGACCACCGGCAGCTCAGCCTCGCGCGCGGCCCGGATATGGGTGCGAAAGCTCGTTTCCTGGGCCTCACGAGGACTGTTGTCATAATGGAAATCGAGGCCCGTCTCGCCGATACCGACAACCTTCGGCTGACGGGCGAGCGTCACCAGACGATCCACGCCCGCACCCGCCTCGTTCGCAACGTCGTGGGGATGTATTCCGACCGTACAGAACACGTTCTCGAACGCTTCCGCGATCGCGAGCACTTGGTCGAAGGCGACGAGGCGCGTACCGATGGTGACGATCCACCCTACCCCGGCCTCGTGCGCGCGGCGCACCACGGCGTCACGCTCTCCCTTGAAATCGGGGAAGTCCAGGTGACAGTGGCTGTCCACAAGCATCGCCGGTTCCCGGGCGGTCAATCGTCTGCGAAACGCGGAAACACGCCCTCAGGCTTGGGAAGCGTCGTCCCGGCGCTGAGCCCACCGCTCGGCCCGAGGCGCGAGAAGCCGCGTTCCGCCGCGCCCACGCCGATCTGATCGAGGATGCGCCCGGCCGAGTCCGGCATGAAAGGCTGGGTGAGGATGGCGAGGTGGCGAATCACTTCGGCAAGCACGTAGAGCACGGTCGCCATGCGTTCGGGGTCGGTCGTTCGCAGCGTCCACGGCGCCTGGCGATCGACGTATCCGTTCGCCGCCCGGACCTGCCGCCAGATGACTTCCAGCGCCTCGTGGAACGCCTGCGCGTCGACGCTGCCCCGCACCGCGTCCAACAGGCCGTATGCGGACGAGAGCAGCGCCCGATCGGCCTCGCCGAGCGTTCCGGGCTCGGGCACCCGGGCGGCGCAGTCGCGGTTGATCATGGACAGCACCCGTTGGACCAAGTTACCGAAATCGTTGGCAAGATCGCTGTTGATCCGGTTGACCGCGGCTTGGTGCGAGAAGTCGCCGTCGTTGCCGAACGGGACCTCGCGCAGAAGGAAATAGCGCACCGGATCGAGGCCGTAACGCTCGACGATGGCGAGCGGGTCGATGATGTTGCCGAGCGACTTCGAGATCTTCTCGCCTTCGTTGGTCCACCAGCCGTGGGCAAAGACCCGTCGCGCCGGCTCCAGGCCCGCCGCCATCAGGAACGCCGGCCAATAGACGGCGTGGAAGCGCAGGATGTCCTTCCCCACCATGTGCAGATCGGCCGGCCAGTACGTCGCGTACTCGCCCTCGTCGGTGTTCGGGAATTCCACGGCGGTAATGTAGTTTGTGAGTGCGTCCAACCACACGTACATGATGTGGGCGTCGTCGCCGGGCACCGGGACGCCCCAGTCGAAGCTGGTCCGCGAGATCGAGAGATCGTTGAGCCCGCCCCGCACGAAGCTGACCACCTCGTTGCGGCGGCCCGCCGGAAGGACGCAATCGGGCCGTTCCGCGTACATCTTCAGCAACGGTTCCTGCCATTCCGAAAGCCGGAAGAAGTAGCTCGGCTCCTCGACCCATTGCACGTCAGCGCCCGAGGGCGCGCGTCGCACGCCATCGGTCCCCTCGATCAGTTCGGATTCGGCGTAGTAGGCCTCGTCGCGCACCGAATACCACCCGGCATAGGTCCCGAGATAGATTTGACCGCGCTCGTCGAGCCGCCGCCACAGGTCCTGACACGCGACCGCGTGGCGGCTCTCGGTGGTGCGGATGAAGTCGTCGTTGCTGAACTTCATGACGGCGGCAAGGTCGCGGAAGTTCCCCGAGACCTTGTCGGTGAAGGTCTGGGGATCGAGGCCGGCGACGCGGGCCGACTCCGCCACCTTTTCGCCATGCTCGTCGGTGCCGGTCAGAAACTTGACGTCGAAACCGTCCAGTCGCTTGAACCGCGCCAGAACGTCGCAGGCGAGCGTCGTATACGCGTGCCCGATATGGGGCGCGTCGTTCACGTAATAGATGGGCGTGGTCACGTAGTACGTCGGCAGGGCCATCCGTCTCTCCAAGGACCCGCCCCGAGATCGTTCCGCCGCGTTCTCATGCTCGCGCGGCGGTCTCCAATGCCAGCAAAGCGTTGATGACCACTTGCTTGCGATCCAAATTGGCGCCTTCGGCGCGCTCGAGCAGGCCGTTGACCTTTTCCCATACCTCCAGCCAGCGATCAAGGCCGGCGCCGGCGAGAAGCCGCGCCATGATCGCGCGTTCGGTCCCGTCCAGGCGCGGAGCCTCCCTGCCGCCGGGCGCGGCGCCGAACGCGATCATTCGCGCGAGCCACCAGCGCGTGAGCTCACCAACCGTTCGAAATGCGTTTTCCGCTCCGCGGCGTGCGAGCCGGTCACCGAGGCGGTGCAAGGCTTCCGTATCCAGCCTCGGCCAAGTCTCCAGAATGGCCACAAGCTCGCGGTATAGATCGAGCCCACCTTCTTCTGCCAGCGCAACGGCCCGGCCGATGCTGCCTTCGCAGAGCCTTGTCAGCGTCGCCACTTCGGCGGTCCCGAGCCCGGGTGCGTAACGCTCGATCAGGGCTCCGACGTCGGCATCGTCGAGCGCGCGCATCCCGAGGCGGCGGCACCGAGAGCGAACCGTGGGCAGCAACCGGCCCGGGTTGTGACTGACCAGAAGAAGAAGGGCCCGCGGCGACGGCTCTTCCAGCACCTTGAGGAGCGCGTTGGCGGCGTTGCGGTTCATGTCGTCGGCGCTGTCGATCACGACCACGCGCCAACCGCCTTCGGCGGGCGTCAGGCGCAGGAACGCGCCGACTGCGCGCACGTCGCCGACGACGATCTCCGAGCGTCTCTGGCCGACTCGGTCCGACGGCCCGCGTTCCACCGTGACAAGATCGAGGTGGCCTCCCGAGGCCACGCGGCGGAAGACGGGATGCTGGGAATCGACGGACAACCCATCGGATTCCGCGACATCGCCTGCGTCGAACAGGGGGGGCTGGGCCGGATCCCCGGTTCCTCGGGCCAGCACGAAGCGCGCGAACCGGAACGCCAGCGTCGCCTTGCCGATCCCCCGGGGGCCGCACAACAGCCAGGCATGCGGGCAGCGCCCGCTCTCGAACGCGGCGCGAAGGCGGGCCTCGGCGCCTTCGTGGCCGCGAAAGTAAGGATTCGCACGGGGCTCGGGCGCGTTCACCGGCACTTCGCTCATGCAAAGCCAACCCCGAGCCGTTCGCCGACCGCGGCGCGGATTGCGGATTGGACTTCGTCGAGCGCGCCGCCGGCGTCGATCAAGGCGCAGCGGTCGGGTTCGCGCAGGGCGATATCCCGATATCCGTCGCACAGCCGATCGTGGAACGCGCGGCCCATTCGCTCATAGCGATCCTCGCCCGCCGCGCTCGTGGCGCGCGCGCGCGCCACGTCGACCGCCAAATCCAACACCAACGTGAGATCGGGTACCAGCGCGCCGACCACGAGCTCCGACAGCGCGCGCACCGACTCCGGACCGAGGCCGTGGGCGTAGCCTTGGTACGCCATGGTCGAATCGGTAAACCGATCGCAAACGACCCAGGTTCCGGCATCGAGCGCCGGAAGGATCCTGTGTTTCAGGTGCTCCTTGCGTGCAGCGAAGTGCAGCAGCGCCTCGGTCATCGGATCCCAGCGGGCGACGGCACCCCGCACCAGAAGCGCACGGATGTCCTCGGCCCCGGGCGAACCGCCGGGCTCGCGCGTGGCGATGATGTCGAGGCCGCTCTCGCGCAGCCCGTCGGCCAAGAGCGCCGCCTGCGTGGTCTTGCCGGCGCCGTCAACGCCCTCGAGCGTGATGAACCTGCCTCGCATCAACGGTCTCGGCGGTTCATGGCGGGACGCGGTCGGGTTTCCGGGATCAGCCGGAAACGCCCCACATGATGGACTTGAGCGCGGCCCCCAAGCGCCGGAAGGCGCCGAGCCGATGAACGGGCGCCAACGCGCGCAGCGGCCGCTCGATGGGCTCCATTCGCGGTGCGGTGACGCTCAACGTGGCGATGACGTCGCCGGCGGCGATGGGCGCCGACACCGGCCCCTCGTAACTGACAGAAACCTTCAAGTCGCGGCGCGCGTCTTTGGCGAGCGTGATCACGATGTCGTCTTCCACGTAGGCACCCACGACCTCGCTCCCGCCGAGCCAGACCTCTACGTCGATCACCGTCTCGCCACGCTTGAAAAGGGCGTAGTTCTTGAACTCGCGTAGGCCCCACTCGATCAGGCGTTCCGATTCGCGGCTGCGCGCCTTGACGCTCGGAAGCCCGTTGACGACCAAGATGAGCCGGCGGTCGCCGCGGACCACCGAGGCCGCGAGTCCGTATCCCGAGTCGGCCGTGTGCCCAGTCTTGAGACCGTCGGCGCCGAGGTCCTTGTACAGCAGCGGATTGCGGTTTCCCTGGCGGATTCCGTTGTAGGTAAAGTTCTTGTCCGCATAGAAGTGGTAGTACTCGGGAAAGTTCTCGATGGTGCGCGCGGCCAGAACCGCGATGTCCCTCGGGGTGGTGAAGTGCTCGGCATCGGGCAATCCCGTCGCGTTCTTGAATACCGAGTCCGCAAGCCCCAACTCGCGGGCCTTGACCGTCATCTCGTCGGCGAACGCATCTTCGCTGACGGACAGGCCTTCCGCGGCGACGATGGAGGCATCGTTGCCCGATTGCACGGTGATTCCGCGCAAGAGATCTTCGACCCGGACCCGTGTACCGGGATCGAGAAACATGGTGGAACCGCCGCTTTTCGCACCCCCCTTTCGCCACGCGTTCTCGCTGACCGGGAAAGTGTCGTCCAGTGAGAGTCGACCGTCGCGAAGATGTTCGAAAATCATGTAAACGGTCATCAATTTGCTCATCGAGGCCGGCGCCATGGGTTGATCGGCGTCCTTCTCGAAGAGTGTCGCCCCGGTGGTCATTTCCATGAGGAATGCTTGGCGCGCGAGGGTTTCCATGGCGCGCGCCGGCAGCGCGACGACGACGAGCACCGCGGCAAGGAAGCCTCCCAAAGCGCCCCGCGGGCTAAGGAGAACGGTTTTCCTGGAACCGCTGGTCATTGCGATCCGTTTTTCAGTGTGCCTCGGGGTTCATTGGGCTGCCGATAGACCGAGAATGAGGCGGATTTGAGATCAATCGACAATGATACGGGCGTCCGGATAGCCGGCTGAAATCACGCGGTCCAGGGCGAGATCCGCGGCCTGGACGGTCGTCAACGGCCCGACACGCACCCGATAAAGATCCCGACCATCGACGAGAACGGGGTTCACCGTGACCTCGCCCACACCGAACAATCGGGCGCGAACCTGGTTGGCGTTGTCGAAGTACCCGAACGCGCCGGCCTGAACGTACAGCGTGGTTTCGCGCGCGGCCGTCACGGTAACGGTCCCCAGTTCGGGCGCGACCGGTTCGGGCGCGGCCCGTTCCGCCACGGCGGTTGTCGCCGCGGACCGCACGTTCTCGCGAGCGGGTGGCGCGCCCGCGCCCGCGATCGGCGGCAGGCTTGTGCGGCTGACCGAAGGGCTCGGCTTGGGCTCGTTCGTGATGGGTGTTCCGATCGAGGCCATCCTTTGATCGCCTTTCATCTGCATCGCGACCGCCTGGCTCTCCCGGGCGAGAATCTGGACGCGGACCCGGGCGGTCCCGCTGTTCTCGAACCCGAGAAGCTGGGCGGCCCGACGCGATACGTCGATGACGCGTCCGCGAACGAAAGGCCCCCGGTCGTTGACACGAAGGTTGAGGCTGCGCCCGTTTTCCAGGTTCGTCACCCGGACGAAGCTGGGCATGGGCAGTGTCTTGTGCGCGGCTGAAAGCGTGTTCATGTCGAAACGCTCGCCGTTCGCCGTGTCGCGCCCGTGAAATTGCGAGCCGTACCAGGACGCGATTCCAGTTTCGTCGTATCCGTAATCCGCGGCCGGGAAGTACCAGATGCCCGCGATCTCGTACGGGTTTCCCACCTTGTAGATTCCCTCGGCAGCCGGCGGCTCCCTAACCTCGACCACGCGCTTGGCCGTCTGCGCCACGAACTGGGTCTCCGCGCACGCACCGAGAACCACGAAAGCAAGACCGAGGACAGCAAAGCGTAGGAACGTCTTGGAGTGCCGCATCCCGGTAACCCGCAGTCTTTTGGATACAATATCTTGGATGATGTACACGATTTTGTATGGCTATCTAGTAGTCTATCCGCCCGCCAGTCGATCGGCAAGGGAACCCACGGCGACAGCGAAAAACGTGGAGCGGTTCCATTTGAGGATGACGCGGAAATTGTCGTAGACCACGAACGCGGGACCATCGGGACCATCGGGAATCACGACCGACGCCATAAGATCGCGCGTCGGCAGATCGCCTCCGTCGGCGCGGCGAACACCCATCTTCTGCCAATCGCTCAATGGTTTTCGCACCGCCAGATCAGCAAGCGCCGGATCGAACGCGGCAGGCAGCCGCACCGGCCTGCCCCAAGTCTGATCTCCCTTCCACCCCGACCGCTTGAGGTAGTTCGCCGCCGACGCGAAGACATCGGCCTTCGTGTCCCAGATGTCCTTGCGGCCGTCCCCGTCGTGATCTCGCGCGAAGGCGAGAAAGCTCGACGGCATGAACTGGCTCTGCCCCATGGCGCCCGCCCACGATCCAATCATCTTGTCGAGGGTGACGTGGTTGCCGTCGAGAATGGCGAGTGCGTCCATGAGCTCACCCCGGAAATAGGCGCTTCGCCGGCCGTCAAACGCCAGCGTCGCCAAGGCCGAGATCACGGGAAAGCCGCCGGTGATTCGGCCGAAATCGCTCTCGATTCCCCAAAGGGCGGCGAGGTAGTGTGGCTGGACGCCGTAAGCCGCGCCGATCTCGCTGAGCACCTGGGCGTTCTCACCCATCCTTCGGCGGCCCTGTTCCACCCGGCTCGCGGGCACGACGCGGTCCATGTATTGGCGGAACGTGAGCGTGAATTCGGGCTGCTGACGATCGAGCTCGACGACCCGCGGTATGGGAGAAAGGCCGGCAAGTGCACGCTCCAAGGTCGGTCCGCTGATCCCCCGATCGAGGGCTTCTTGGCGCACCTCGACAAGCCACTGGCCGAATCGCGGGTTCTGGCCGGCGACGGATCCCGGCGCAAGTTGGATCGCCGCCGCCGCGACGACGGCCACGCCCAGCGCGACCCCCCTCGCCGCGCACTTCACGCGTAGCCTCCGGCGGCGCGGTCGCGGTGACGATGCGTCATTCGATCATGTCTCCTTGGGGCGCCGGAAACAGTGTGTCCGTTCTTCCGGTCAATCGGTACATCAACAAGCCGAGCCATTCGTGGATTCCGCCGGCCGCCGACGACAGCCCGCCCCGCAGGCTGAAACGAAGCGCGAAATCCTTTTCAGGCATGAGATTATAGTCCACCGGATAGGGGAGAATCGTCCACCCGGCTTTGCGAAACGAGCCCACGGCACGCGGCATGTGCACAGCGGACGTGATCAACACCCACGTCTCATCGGCTTTCGGCCTTGCGAGCCGGTACGTGAATTGCGCGTTCTCGTAAGTGTTGCGCGCTTCCGCCTCCAGGATCACGCGAGTCGGATCCAGTCCGATGGATTCGAGATAAGGCTTCACCATCTCGGCTTCCTTGAGCTCCTGGCGCAACGGATCGCCCGATCCGCCCGAGAAAATCAGCTTGGCGCGGGGATAGCGCCGGCCGAGGGCGGCGAGTTCGGTCAGGCGCTCGATTCCGCCTCCCAGTGAGAGCTGTCCCCGCGCCTCGGTCACCCACGGGTTGACGACGCCGCCAAGGGCGACGATTCCGTCGACCTCGGCGGGCAGCTCGCGGACTGCGGGAAACCGGTTCTCGAGCGCGCGGATCATGCCCGCGCCGAAGGGAACGGTGGCGAAAACCAGGGCGCCCAGGGCCGCCAGCGTGACCAGCCAACGCCCGAGCCGTCGCCTTCGCGTCCACGAAAACACCGCGCCGGCGCAAAGCAGCACGGTCAACAGGTTGCCCGGCTCTACCACCGCGCCCCCGATCTTGGCGAGCTCGAAGAACATGGCCCGGTGATATCGCGCCTTGCGCGTCCGCGCAATCAGGCGCGCGCCGTTTTATTCGTGCCGCGCGCCGCACCTTGAGGGCGCGCGAGTCGCGGCCAGTTGCCGCCTCGGCGACAAAATGCTTCAACCGGACACGCGCAAGCCGGATGGATGGGGCTGGCTTGCGTCCCCTTCGCGCCCCACCAAGGCGACCGCGGCGAGGTGCCCGTGTCGAGAATAGCGAAGCGTACCGCGGCCCGGTTCGCCATCCTACGCACGCCTGGCACCTTGCGGGGCATGGTCTATATGGCGTTGTCGGCGCTGTCGGGAACGATGATGGCGGCGTTGATTCGCGATCTGTCCTCCGATCTGCACCCATTCGTCATCGCGTTCTTCCGCTCGTTGTTCGGTTTCCTCATTCTGCTTCCGGCCTTCCTGCGGCACGGTTTCGGGCCCCTTCGGACGCGGCGCATCGGTTTGCACGGCGTCCGTGGCCTCGTCAACGTCGCGGTCATATTGTTTTCGTTTACGGCGCTTAGCCTCATCCCCCTCGCCAAGGTGACGGCGATCTCGTTTTCCTCACCCCTGTTCGCCACCCTGTTCGCCGTCCTTCTCCTGGGCGAAATCGTGCGGGCGCGGCGCATGACCGCGCTCGTGGTCGGATTCGCCGGCACCATGCTCGTCATCCGCCCCGGCGTGGTGGCCGTCGACCTGGGAACCATGCTGGCGGTCGGAGCGGCCGTATCCGCGGCGGCCGGCGTCATCATCGTCAAGTGGCTGGCGCGCACCGAAATGAACCTGACCATCATCATGTACATGGGTCTCGTCGCGACGCCGATCCTGTTCGCGTGTGCGCTCTTCGTGTGGCGGACCCCGACGCCCTCGGAGCTGGTGGTCCTGGTGCTTATGGGCGCGTTTGGCAGCGCAACGCACCTCTTCATGAACCAGGCCATCAAGGAAGCCGACATCGCCGTGGTCTCGCCGGTTCGATTCACCCAGCTCATCTGGGCGTCGGGAATTGGATACCTCGCCTTCGCCGAGGTGCCCGACGCCTGGACCTGGTTCGGCGGGCTGATCATTGCCGGCGCAATCTCCTACATGGCCTACCGCGAGCACCGGATCACGGACGCAAGTACGGGTAGCACCGGCCAAGGCCCCGGACGCCGCCGCTTTCCCGCCGATCGAAAAGGCTGAGCGTTGCGGTTGACACCGGTTGACGGAATGCCAATTCTGGGTCGTCGGCGAGCGGCCCCGGACCGTCCGGCTGCGAACCCGGCGTTGATGAGAGGATCATGTGATGAAGGAATTTCGAGGCGCTTATTCGGTCACGGTCACGCCGTTCACCGACGACGGCTCCGGGATCGACGAAAGGGCGCTCCGGCGGTTCGTGGACTGGCAGATCGACGAAGGCGTGCCGGGCCTGATCCCGCTGGGTTCGACCGGAGAGTTCCTGGCGGTCTCGGACGACGAGCGCACCCAGGTGGTCAAGGCGACCATCGACCAGGCCGCGGGCCGCGTTCCCGTCCTCGTCGGCACGGCCAACCACCGCACCGAGGTCGCGATCCGCTACAGCCAGGAGGCCCAGGATTTGGGAGCCGACGGGTTGATGATCATTCCGCCGTATTACTACAAGGCGTCGGACGAGGAGATTTTCACCTACTACCAGCGGATCGACGAGGCGGTTTCGATCCCGATCATGCTGTACAACAACCCGTTCAATAACCGCATCGACATGTCGGCGGAGTTCGTGGCTAGGCTGTGGCGCGAGCTCGACAACATCAAATACATCAAGGAGGCGAGCGGCGTCACCGAACGGGTTTACGAAGTCCGGCGCCTGACCGACGACGGCATGATCGTTTTCGGGGGCTGGCGTCCGTTCGAGGCTTACCTGCTCGGCGCCAAAGGGCATGTCTCGCCTTACGGCAACTACATGCCCCGGCAATCGGTGGCGCTCTACGATCTCACGGTGAAGGGTGATCTGAAGGCGGCCGAGGCGCTTTACAACAAGCTCCTCGAGATCACCGTCCTGATCGGCGGCCAGATGGCCGTGCAAAAGGCGCTCTGTCGCCTGGTCGGTTATCCCATGGGCGATGCGCGCGCCCCCCGGCACACCCTCGCCGAGTTGGGCGAGGACGGCGCCCGGCGCCTCGCCGGCGCCAAGGCCGTTCTCGAGGATTTAGGCCTGATTCCCGTCGAGAAGGCGGCCTGAGGATCAACGACTCAGCGGCCAGTACCGCGATCTCGTTTCGGGCCGCTCAACGACCGCGCAGGCGCGCTGTCAGCGCCACGAACGGCGAACGCGAAACATTGGGAGGTGACGGCGATGAGAAATACCCTGCCCGAACAGGGCCGCGGCTGGCAGGACATCGAACGCGATATGCTCGATTTCCAGAAGAACGACGTCGACTGGCGGGGCGGCCGCATGCCCTATCAGGTCTGGTACGGCGGAGACGACATCTTCGATATCCAGAAGAAGGGCTACGAGATGTTCATGCAGGAGAACGGCGGCGGCGCCGGGAAAGCCTTCATGAGCCTCAAGTCCATGGAAGACGCCGTTATCGACTTCGGCGCCGGGCTGCTGAACGGCCCAGACGCCACCGGCCACATCACGTCCGGGGGCTCGGAGAGCATTTTCGTGGCCATGAAGGCGGCGCGCGACTGGGCGCGGGCCAATAAGCCTGGGATCACCGAGCCCGAGGTGGTCATCCCCTTCTCGGGCCACCCCACTTTCAACCGCGCCGCCCAGTACCTGGGGCTCACCATCAACCGCATCCCGGTCCGCGACGATTTGCGCGCCGATGTCGACGCGATGGCTGGTGCCATCTCGGCGAACACGATCGCGATATTGGGTTCCGCGGTCTGCTTTCCTTACGGGGTGGTCGATCCCATCACCGAGCTCAGCGAAGTCGCCGAGGCGCACGGGCTGTGGCTCCACGTCGACGCTTGCGTGTCGGGTTATACGGCACCGTTTTGCCGCGAGCTCGGCTACCCAATTCCCGACTTCGACTTCACGGTCCCAGGGGTCAAGTCTATCTCGGCCGATCTCCACAAGTACGGCTTCTGCGCCAAGGGAACGTCGACGGTGCTGTATCGCAACGCCGAGTGCGAAAAGTACCAGCCGTTCGAATTCGAGGAGTGGCCGATGGGTCACTTCTCGAATCCCAACGTCGCGAGCACCCGGCCGGGCGGCTCAATCTCGGCTGCCTGGGCGGTGATGAACTACTTGGGCCACGACGGGTATTTGCGTCTCAACGAACGCCTGATGACCATGCGCCAGCTTTACATCGACGGCATCAACGCCATCGAGGGCGTCCGCATCAACGGCGCGCCACACTCGCTCATCATCACCTACAGTGCGGAGGCCGACGACGTGGACATGTTCGCCGTCGCCGACGAGCTTTCGAAACACGGGTGGTTCGTCGGCCGCCTGAACCAGCCACCGGGGATTCTCATCGGGCTGTCGCTGCCCCACGAGGCGGTTCTCGATGAGTATCTGGCGAATCTCGCCGATGCGGTCGACACCGTGCGCAGGACCGGCGCCAAGGGAGACGCGGACGCGCCGCCCACGTACTAGACCAGATCGCGGTCGCTCAGAATCGCGTGGCACGGGCCCGCACCCCTGCCCGGTCCGGGCGCCCCATTGTTCGCGGTTGCTTCGCTACGCGGCCGCGATGTCCGCGAGCAGCGTCATCAGACGCCGCACGCCCGTGAGCCGGGATCGCGTGTCGTGCCACGCTTGCTTGTAGACCAGCCTGTGGTCCGGGCGCAGCCGCGCCGCCGCGTTCTCGGCCGTGATGAAATCGACCAGCCCGGCAGGATTGGGAAATCGGCCGCCGCGGAACGAGACCACCGCGCCCTTCGGGCCCGCCTCCACCTTGTCCACGCAGGCCGCGCGGCACGCCCCCTTGATGGCCACGGTTTCGAGCAGGTTGTCCACCTCGTCCGGCAAGTCCCCGAATCGGTCGATCAGCTCCACCGCCAAGGCATCGATCTCTTCTCGCGTCGAAAGACCCGCGATGCGCCGGTAGAGACCCAGCCTGATACCGAGCTCGGCGACATAGCGTTCCGGGATGCGCACCGGAATCCCGATACTGATCTGGGGGCTCCAGTCCTCGTCGCCCGCGCGCGCACCGTTTTCCGTGCCGCGCGCCTCGGTCACCGCTTCCTCGAGCATGTGCTGGTAGAGCTCGATGCCGACCTCGCGAATATGCCCCGATTGCTCGGCCCCCAGCAGGTTGCCGGCGCCGCGGATGTCGAGATCGTAACTCGCCAACGTGAATCCGGCGCCCAGTGAATCGAGCGTCTGCATCACCTCGAGCCGGCGCGTCGCCGCCCGCGAAAGCTCCTTTCCGGGCGGCAACGTCAGGTACGCATACGCCCTGATCTTCGCGCGCCCGACACGCCCGCGTAGCTGGTAGAGCTGGGCCAGGCCGAACAAATCGGCCCGGTGGATGACGATGGTGTTCACCGCCGGCAGATCGAGCCCCGATTCGATGATGTTGGTGGAGAGCAAGACGTCGTGGGCGCCGTCGTAGAAGCCGGCGATGGCGTCCTCGAGTTGCCGCGGCGCCATGCGGCCGTGGGCGGTCACCAGATCGACTTCCGGCACGAGGCCGCGAAGCGAGCCGGCGATGCGGTCGATGTCTTTGATGCGGGGGCAGACGTAAAAGGTCTGTCCGCCGCGCTCGCGTTCACGCAAGATCGCCTCGCGGACGACCACCGGATCGTACGGCAACACGAACGTACGCACCGCCAGCCTGTCGACCGGCGGCGTCGCGATCATGCTCAGGTCGCGAACCCCTGCGAGCGCCATCTGAAGCGTCCGCGGAATGGGTGTCGCGGTCAGCGTGGCCACGTGGACGCCCGCCTTGATCTTCTTCAGCTTCTCCTTGTGGGTGACGCCGAAGTGTTGCTCCTCGTCGACGACGAGGAGCCCGAGATCGCTAAAGTGGATTCCGTCGGCGAGCAGCGCGTGCGTCCCGATGGCGATATCCACGGTGCCGTCGGCGATGCCCGCGCGCACTTCCTTCGAGCGCTTTGCGGAAACGAGGCGGGACAGTTGCTCGACACGCACCGGATGGTGCGCGAACCGGTCGACGAACGTCATGTGATGCTGGCGAGCGAGCAACGTGGTCGGGACGACGACCGCGACTTGCTTGCCCGCCATGACGGTGACGAACGCGGCGCGGAGCGCCACCTCTGTCTTGCCGAAGCCGACGTCGCCGCAGATCAGCCGGTCCATGGTGATTCCGCTCTCGAGTCCGGCGAGCGTTTCGTCGATGGCGCGGGACTGGTCTTCGGTCTCATCGTACGGAAAGCGGGCGCAGAATTCATCGAAGGCTTCGTCGGATCGCGGGATCCGAGGCGCCGGGTCCACGGCGCGTTTGGCCGCCACCTTGATCAGCTCCTCGGCCATGTCGCGGATCCGCTTCTTCATGCGCGATTTGCGCGCCTGCCACGCCGCGCCGCCCAAACGGTCAAGCGATACCCCGCCCCGGTCCGAGCCGTAGCGCGAAAGCATCTCGATGTTCTCCACCGGCAAGAACAGCTTGTCTTCGCCCGCGTAATGGACGTGAAGGCAGTCGTGTGGGGCGCCCGCGACTTCGATGGTCGCAAGTCCTTCGTAGCGGCCGATCCCGTGGTCCACATGAACCACGAGGTCGCCTTGGGCGAGCGACGAGGCCTCGGCGATGACGTTCTCGGGCATGAGGCTCTTGGGCGGCGTCCGTCGGGCGAGGCGTTCGCCGAGGATATCCTGTTCGGCGATCGCGGCGAGGCTCGGGGTCGTGAATCCGCGATCGAGGCCAACGACGGCAAGCGCCAGAACGCCCCCGTCGCCGAGACCCTCGGCCGCGGCCCAGTCCGACACCTCCTGGATGCGCCCGAGGCCGTGGTCGCCGAGGACGGAGCGCAGCCGCTGCGCCGATCCGACGGTATGGGCGAACAGGATCACCCGTCGGCCGTCGGCGGCCTCCGCTTTCACGTGCTCGCCGAGCGCGTCGACCAGGTTGACGCCGGGGGTGACGCGTGCCTCGGCGAAATCCTTGCCCGGCCGCCCGCCGGCGTCGACCACCACGCCCTCTTCTTCGGGCACAGCGAAGGGCGAAAGCCACACGCAAGGAACCCGAGCCGCCAATTCGTCCCATTCGCTCGGCCCGAGATAGAGCCGGTCCGGCGGTAGCGCCCGATAGGCGGACAGCCCGTGCGCCGCGTCGCCGTCATAGCGCTGCCGTGCGTGATAGTACTCGTCGATCAGCGCGAACCGCGCGGCGCAGGCCTCGTCCGCCTGGTAGTCGAACACGACCGGCGCGTCAGCCAGATAATCGAAAAGCGATTCGAGGCGTTCGTGAAAGAGCGGCAGCCAGTGCTCCATCCCGAGATGCCGTCTTCCGGCGGAAACGGCCGTATAGAGGGGATCGCTCGTACCCGCCGTGGAGAACACGACGCGGTAGCCTTCGCGAAAACGCGTCACCGCGCTTTCGTCCATCGCGAACTCGCTGACCGGCTTGAGCATGATGGAGTCCAGCTGGCCCGTCGTGGTTTGGGTTGTCGCGTCGAAGACGCGGATTTCTTCGAGCTCGTCGCCGAAGAAATCGAGGCGCACCGGCGCGTCTTGGCCCGGCGCGAACACATCGACGATCCCGCCGCGCACGGCGAATTCGCCGGGTTCCATGACCATTTCCGAGGCGCGGTATCCACTGTCTCCAAGGAACGCAACCAGCTCGCCCGGTTCCAGCGGCTCGCCGGACGCGGCGCGCCGGACCTTTCCCGAGAACCACGCCCGCGGCGGAACCCGTTGCAGGACCGCCGAGACTGTCGTCACGGCCACCCGCGGGACGCCCTCGGGGCGCGCATCAAGCAACGTAGTCAGGGCTTGGATGCGCCGGCTCACGATGTCCGCGCGTGGCGAGACGCGGTCGTACGGAAGACAGTCCCAGGCGGGAACGAAGACGGCCTCGAGCGCGGGCGCAAAGAACCGCATCGCCTCCAGCGTTTGCGCCGCGCGAACGTCGTCGCGGGCGACGAACACCAGATCAGCGCCGCTCTGCGCCGTTCCGCCTCGGTCTGCGAGCGCTTCCTCGGCCCAGCGTCCAAGAAGGACGGCGTCGAACCCCTCGGGCGCGCCGCAAACCGTGAAACGCCCGGAGCGCCGCAACGATTTAACTATTTGTTTCAATCTATTATAGGTATTTATTAAACTTTTTGATCAGGCGCAGGACGTCGTGATCGTGGGTGACGGGGACCGGTGTCTTGGCGGAAATCCAGCCGAACAAGTCGGCGTCGCACTCTTCGATCAGGGATTCGAGCCGATCCAGCTGGTCATCGTTGAGGTCGGCCACGTGTCCTTCGGCGAAGCGTCCGAGCATGAACTCCATCTCGCGCGTTCCGCGGTGGCACGCCCGAAAGAGCAGTCGTTTTCGGCGAACGTCCAAGCTCACGAATATTTCCGATCCCGCGTTTGGCGCCCTTCTCGTGTTTCTAGAGCGGATTGCGGTTGATGGGAACTGCGTCGCGGTTCAAATCGATCGCGTGAATCCGCTCTATTTCAATAAGATAGACCAGATTCACGTGGTCGGCGGATCGCCAGTGACGATTCCGACCGACCACGATCTGGTTTAGGATATAGAACCTTGCCGCGGAGATGTCAGCCCGCCCCGCCGATGCGCCCGGAATCCCTCTTCCCCCTCTTCGCCCCGGTGACATCACTGGCGGGCGTGGGACCGCGCATCGCGGCACTGATCGAACGCGTCGCGGGCGCGCGCGTGGCCAATCTTCTTTGGCACCTGCCGACGGGTCTCATCGACCGTCGCTACACGCCGTTGATCGCCGAGGCGCGGGCCGGCGCCGTCGCGACCCTGACCGTGACCGTGGATCGCCACCTTGTGCCCCGCAACCGGCGCCAGCCCTACAAGGTGCTGTGCTTCGACGAAACGGGCTCGATCGCGCTCGTGTTCTTCCATGCGCGGTCGGAATACCTACTGCGGATCCTGCCCGTGGGCGAAACCCGCATCGTGAGCGGCACGATCGAGTATTTCGGGCGCGAGGTTCAGATGACACATCCCGATCACGTGGGAACGGCGGGCGAAAGCCAGAAGCTCGCCGCCGTGGAGTCGGTGTACGCGCTGACCGCCGGATTGAGCCTCAGGGTCCTCGGCAAGGTCATCGGCGAGGCGGTCGCCCGCGCCCCGGACCTGCCCGAGTGGATCGAGCCGCACACCCTCGCCCGCGCAGGTTGGAAAACCTGGCGCGAGGCGTTGATCGAAGCGCACGCACCGGAAGACGAAGCCGCGCTCGATCCCTTGGCGCCGGCGCGCTTGCGGCTCGCTTACGACGAACTGCTTGCCAACCAACTCGCCCTCGCCTTGGTGCGGGCCCACACCCGCCGCGTTCCGGGGCGCCGTATCGACGGCGACGGACGCCTACGCGCCCGCGTCCGCGAGGCGCTGTCGTTTCCGCTGACGCGATCGCAGGAGGCGACGCAGGCCGAGATCGCCGCCGATCAGAAGAGCGAGCACCGGATGCTGAGGCTGCTTCAGGGCGACGTCGGCAGCGGCAAGACCGTGGTCGCGCTGCTCGCCATGCTGAACGCGGTGGAGACCGGCGCCCAGGCGGCTCTTATGGCCCCAACCGAGATCCTCGCGCGCCAGCATCTGGCCACCATCACCCCGCTTGCCGAAGCGGCCGGCATCGAGACGGTTCTTCTCACGGGCCGCGAGAAGGGCCGCAACCGGGAGCGCGTGCTCGCGAAGCTGGCAAGCGGCGATGCGGCGCTGGCGATCGGAACCCACGCGCTTTTCCAGGACGACGTGGCGTTTCGCGATCTGGCCGTGGCGGTCGTCGACGAACAGCATCGGTTCGGCGTTCATCAGCGCCTCCATCTGGCCCAAAAAGGGGGCGGAGCCGATCTCCTGGTGATGACCGCGACACCCATTCCGCGAACCCTGATGCTGACCGCCTATGGCGACATCGATGTCTCGAGGCTCACGGAGAAGCCCGCCGGTCGGCGGCCCGTCGAGACTCGCGCGATGCCCATTCAGCGCCTCGACGCGGTCGTGTCCGCGATCTCGCGCGCGCTCGCGGACGGCGCCAAGGTGTACTGGGTCTGCCCTTTGGTAGAGGAATCGGAAGCCCTCGACGTGGCCGCGGCGCAAGAGCGCTACCAACACCTCGAGCAGCTATTTGGCGCGCGCGTCGGCCTCGTGCACGGACGCATGAAGGCAGCCGAGAAGGACGCGGTTATGGCCGCCTTCGCCGACGGGCCCGTCGATGTCCTCGTCGCCACCACCGTGATCGAGGTCGGCATCGACGTCGTCAGCGCGACCATCATGGTCGTCGAGCACGCCGAACGGTTCGGGCTGGCACAGCTTCACCAGTTGCGCGGCCGCGTCGGTCGGGCCGACAAGCCGTCGAGCTGCCTGTTGCTGTACGCCCCTCCCCTCACGCAAGCTGCGCGCGCGCGACTGAACATCTTGCGCGAGACCGAAGACGGGTTCCGTATCGCCGAGGAGGATTTGCGCCTTCGGGGCGCGGGCGAGCTTCTCGGCACGCGCCAGAGCGGAGTTCCGGAATTCACTATGGCGGATCTGGCCGTTCACGCGGACATCCTCAGCATAGCGCGAGACGACGCCCGGATGATCGTCGAGTCCGATGCCGGGCTCGAGGGTCCGCGCGGGCGCTCGCTGAGAGTTCTGCTCTATCTCTTCGAGCGCGACGCCGCGGTCCGCTTCCTGCGATCCGGTTAGGGTCCGGCGCGTGAAGACGACTCGCTTGCTTCGTTCGCCGTTCGCGTTCCTGTTCCGGGCGATCGGTGTATTGATCGGACACGGGGACACCCGCGAATGACGCCGGCCACGCACTCCTTCCGCTGGGCGATGCTTGCCGGCGCGTCGCTGGTTTATTTCTGTTTCGGCCTGACCGTCGCAGCCATGGCGCCGCTGGTGAACCCGGTCGCGCGCGAGCTCGGTCTGAGCCACTCGGCCATGGGAAGCATCCTCGGGGCGTGGCAGCTGGTCTACATCGTCTCGGCGATCCCTTGCGGGGCGCTGTTGGACCGCATCGGCCCGCGCCACGCGTTGGTCCTTGCCACGATCATCATCGGGACATCGGGCGTGCTGCGAAGTGTTTCGGCCGGGCACATGAGCCTGTTCCTCGCCGTCGCCGTCTTTGGGCTCGGCGGCCCGTTGGTTTCGATCGGCGGGCCCAAGCTGATCAGCCTTTGGTTCGAGGGCAAGGAACGGGGCCTCGCCATGGGAATATTCGTCACCGGCCAGGCGGCTGGAAGCGTGGTGGCGCTGGCAGCCACCAACGGCCTGGCCATGCCGCTGGCGGGTGGGAACTGGCGGGTCGTCATGCTGGCCTACGCCGGCATCACGCTCGCCTCCGGAGTGGTCTGGCTGGCGGTTAGTGCAGGTGGCGCACGCCGGGCCGCCGACGCCGGTCTTGCTGCCGAGCCGGGCCGATCCTCGCTCCGCGTGTTCCGCGAACTCGTCCGCATTGGCCCCGTTCGGACCGTGCTTCTGATGGGCATCTGCATTTTCTTCTACAACCACGGGCTCGGCCATTGGTTGCCCGAGATCCTGCGCGGCAAAGGGATGGACGCCGCGGCGGCCGGGTATTGGGCCTCGATTCCGATCGCGGTCAGCATCGCAGGTTCGTTGATCGTGCCGCGTCTGGCGATTCCGAGCCGGCGCATCGCCATCTTGGGCACCCTCTTCGCATGCGCCGCCGTCGCCACGTTGCTGATACAAACTGCGGCCGGACCCGTGCTCGCCGCCGGCCTCGTCCTCCAGGGGATGACCCGTGGATCGATGACCATCATCGCGGTGCTGATCCTGATGGAAACCCGCGAGGTGGATTCGCGAAGCGTAGGATCCGCCGGAGGCTTGTTCTTCGCCGCATCCGAGATCGGCGGCGTCTTGGGGCCCTTGAGCGTCGGGGCGCTATCGGATGTCGCCGGAGGTTTCTCGGCGTCGCTCACCGTGTTGACCGGCGTGTGCGGCGCCCTGTTGGTTCTGCTCGCAAGGTTGCGGTTCGGAACACGATAGCCATCGCTTGCGCCGTGGCCGGTCGAGGACGAACGCGGCCCGGCCCGGGGTTAGCTGCGAGCGATCGTCGCCCTTACACCGTCCGCAGGGTTCGTATCGTCTCATCATCGGGTTCCGATGTTCGCGCTTGCGATGAGGATGAATACGACGTCCCGCAACGCCC
>PVBE012722254.1_pt1 | contig 87545 bp, 82 predicted proteins | sample 1631181 | NCBI WGS metagenome assembly PVBE01 (sample SAMN08397723, study PRJNA350692) | Marine metagenome, whole genome shotgun sequencing project. | isolation source: water | place: Pacific Ocean | collected 2012-04 | reverse complement strand
TGCCGGGTTTGAATAAATGTCCTGAATATGAGATTATTACAGTGTAGAGTGGCCCACAACGGGGTGCACCAACCCTGCAATGACAGAGTTAGATCTAATCTTGGCCTTCCTGCCAATACTAAGTTTCCGGCTTTTAATTTTTCTGCCGGTTTTTTGGCCAATAATTGCTCTTTTATCAATTTCGCTTTTTTTGCCAATAACAATATTCTTCATACCTTTTCTTATTCTCAATTATATAATATTATTAAAGAAAATCAATGGCAAATTATTTATTGAAAATTAAAGAATTGTTTTTTAAGAAACGGTTTTTGATTTTTGTTTTAATTTCCCTCGTATTTTTTCAGCTAATCTTTAGTTTTTCATTTCCGGCCGTAGGTTCTAACGATAACTGGCTGTCTATTGATTCTTATCTTCCAAAGTTTCAGGTTGGGGATAGTGATAATTTCCTTTTAAGCGAGGTCTATCCTTTGATTTCTTCCGAATACCGTTTAAGCGGTGATGTGGGGAACTATTTAGAGCTTGCCCTTAATTTTACTCCTCAATACTTTGAGAACCATGTTTTTCTTAATCGCCCTCTTTACCCATTTTTAATTTCTTTAACTTCAATTCCTCTTCAGGCTTTTTTGGCTCCTTCTTACGGTCTGGTCTTTGTAGCCTCCATTCTTTTGAACTTTATTCTAATAAGTCTGGCTGTTGTTTTATTCTTTTTGCTTCTTAAAAATCTTTTTTCTTTAAGCGTTGCCTTTTTCTCCTCGGTTTTGCTGATTTTTTCTCCATCTGTCCACATCGCTTTAATCCAGCCTTTAGCTGAAATGTTAATGATTTTTGCCGTCTCCCTAACAGCTTATCTTCTCTATAACTACATTAAAAAACCCTCAATCTTCAAGCTAATGCTTTATTCTTTGGTTGTCGGGGTTTTAATGCTGGGGAAGATGTTCTTTGCTATATCCTTTTTTATCTTGCTTTTGGCCCTTTACTTTAAGCGCTACAAAGAAGGAATAATCTTTTCTTTAGTTCATCTCATTCCTTTAGCTTTTTGGTATCTCTGGGTAACTCAAGTTTGGAAGATTCCTTTCTTTTTCCATCAGGTTCAAGATTGGGGAGCTGGAGTCTGGATATTTAATATTTTTTTGGGGCCATGGCACAAAGCTTTTCAAGTTTTACTTGCCATTCCTTTTAACTTTATTGAGGCCTTAATCTACGGTTTTATTTTAATTCCTTTGTTGTTTTCAATTATCGGTTTTAAGTTCCTTCCTTTCAAATCAAAAAACATATTTTATTTCGGTCCCTTTCTTTCCCTTTTTGCCCTCTTTTTTGTAATAAATCTTTATCTTTACTATCATGCCTTTTTACTCTATCCCATTATTTATCCTACAGCCATTTTGGGAATAGGGAGCATATCTGATTCCTTAAAAAAATACAGGCCCTGGTTTTCTCCGGTTTTTTACATTTTAACTATCAGTTTAATAATTATTATTTCTAATGTTAATATATTTAAGTTTTTTGATTGGTTTGCAATTTAAAGCGATTTTGGATAAGATGTTATTATGACAAAAAAGGCGCTTATAACTGGAATTACCGGCCAAGACGGCTCATATTTAGCCGAGTTTTTATTATCTAAAGGATATGAAGTTCACGGAATTATCAGGCGGGCGAGTACTTTTAATACTTTAAGAATTGACCATATTATTAAGAAAAACCATGATTTTAAAGGAAGATTCTTTTTGCATTATGGAGACATGATTGATGCTACTTCCATTATTACTTTAGTCCAAAAAATCCAACCAGACGAAATTTACAATTTAGCTGCTCAGAGTCACGTTAAGGTTTCTTTTGAAACACCAGAATACACTTCTAATGCCGATGCTCTGGGAACTTTAAGGATATTAGAGGCAATAAGACTATTGGGTTTAACTAATAAGGTTAAATTTTATCAGGCTTCTACCAGCGAATTGTTCGGAAAGGTCCAAGAAGTTCCCCAGACAGAAAAGACGCCTTTTTATCCCAGAAGCCCATATGCTGTAGCCAAGCTCTACGCTTTTTGGATAGCAAAAAATTACAGAGAAGCTTATAATATTTTCGCTTGCAATGGCATACTTTTTAATCACGAAAGCCCGCGTCGAGGCGAAACCTTTGTCACTCGTAAGATAACTCGCGGTATTGCCAGAATTAAGGCTGGTTTGGATAAAAAACTCTATTTGGGCAATATTGAAGCTAAGAGAGATTGGGGATTTGCTCCTCAATACGTTGAGACAATGTGGCAAATGCTCCAAGAATCAAAACCCAATGATTATGTCATAGCTACCGGTGAACAGCATTCAGTGAAAGAGTTTTTAGAAGAGGCTTTTTTGTATTCTGGACTTGGAGACTGGAAACTTTACGTTGAGATTAGTTCCCGTTATTTCAGGCCCACGGAAGCAGATTCTTTAGTAGGTGATTCAAATAAAGCTCAAGAGGGCTTGAATTGGCAGCCCAAAATAAAGTTTAAAGATCTGGTAAAAATTATGATTGACGCTGATTTTAGAAAATTAGGGTTAGAATCCCCGGGTCAGGGAGATAAAATTTTAAAAGAAAAGTTTCCAAATAAATGGTGGGAAACCGATTAAAAAACCCACCTAGGGCGGGTTATCAAGAAATGATGTTTATTTCTTTTAATTCTCTTTCAAGTTCTTTAAGGAATTGTCGCATGAAAGCAAATCTTCGTTTTCCAAATATTTTAGCTTGAGGAATTCTCAGCATATCCTCCCATTGCAAGCAGCGTTGTAAATTATGTGTCATAGATGCTAAATCTTCTTCTCTAGTTGATCTCTTATTTTTTTTAAAATCAGAGTTCTTGTATGGAGGAAGATTTGGGAAATGGTCAATAAGTCGAAAAATACCAATTGCTCCCATATCTAATCTATCAATGTCTTTTAAGTAAATAAGGAGAGTGCTGTCTGAGTCGTAGTTTAGTTGATTGTGTTTTTTCACTGCGTCAACTATTAATTCTATTTCTTTTTTTGAGAGACCGAGAACATGTATAATGTCGGTTACGATTTCTTCTTTTGGTCGTTGTTGGTCGTTAAAAAAGGTAGTTCGATCAATATTGTGAAACCAAATGGCAATCTTTAGTAAAAAGATGTTTATTTCTTTATTCTTGACTATTTTTTCTGCAATTTTCAACATTCTTTGGATATGATAAAGATCGTGCCCATTAGCTGTAAATTCAGGCTGGTAAGCTGGAAATAATATACGTTCAATTTCTTTAAGAATACTTTCTTCTTCCTCTGGACTTCGAGATTTTTCCATTTTCAAGTTACTAAAGAAGACATTAGCTAAAAAACATTAAAATGTTAATATCATTAAAAGACAAAAAAATATTAATTACCGGAGCCCATGGTTTTTTGGGAAAGCATTTGGTTAGGAATCTTTTGGAAAAAAGAAAAGTTCTAAAAGAGAGCTTGTTTTTACCAAAGCGCCAAGATCTTGATTTGAGAAAGTGGGAGAATTGCCAGAAAGCGGTTGAGGGCCAAGATATTGTTATTCACTTGGCAGCTAAGGTAGGAGGAATTGGATTAAATAAAGAAAAGCCAGGAGAGCTTTTTTATGATAATATTATAATGGGAGTTCAGTTAATGGAAGCTGCCAGGCAGGCTGAAGTTAAAAAGTTTGTCGCTCTAGGCACTATTTGCGCTTACCCTAAATTTACCCCTGTTCCTTTTAAAGAAGAAGACTTATGGCAAGGATATCCTGAAGAAACAAACGCCCCATACGGTTTAGCTAAAAAAATGCTTTTAGTTCAATCCCAGGCTTACAGGCAGCAATACGGTTTTAACTCAATTTATCTTTTGCCAGTCAATATGTACGGGCCAGAAGATAATTTTGATCCCAGGTCTTCTCATGTTATCGCAGCTATTATTAGAAAGGTTTGGGAAGCTAAGAGAGACGCTAAAGATTACATTGAGGTTTGGGGGACAGGGAAGCCAACCAGGGAATTTCTTTATATAGAAGACGGAGCAGAAGGAATTATATTAGCCACAGAGAGCTACGATAAACCAGAGCCCGTGAATTTGGGATCTGGCATGGAAATTTCCATAAAAGACCTTATTACTTTAATTTGCAAGTTAATGGATTTTAAGGGAGATATTAGGTGGGATAAAACAAAGCCAGACGGTCAGCCAAGGCGAAAGCTGGATACTTCTTTAGCGAAAAAAGAGTTTGGTTTTCTGGCAAAAATTCCCTTTGAGGAGGGTTTAAAAAATACAATTAACTGGTTTTTAAAGAAGGCCGAAGAAATCACTTAAAATTATGCTTAAAGCTTCAATAATTATTCCTACTCTCAATGAAGTTGAGACAATAGAAAAAATATTAACATCTATCCCAAAAGAAGAAAGGATAGAGGAAGTATTGGTTGTAGACGGCCATTCTACTGATGGTACGATAGATATTGTAAAACGACTTGGTTTTCCTTTGGTTTTTCAAGAAAAAAAAGGTTTTGGTTCGGCTATTGCTACTGGAATTAAGGAATCTAAAGGCGAGGTAATCATTATACTTAATGCCGACAATTCCCACGATCCCAATGATATTCCCAAGCTCTTAGACAAAATTGAGGAGGGTTATGATATGGTCATGGCTTCAAGATATCTTCCGGGAGCGGGATCAGAAGATGATACTCTCTTGCATTACATAGGAAATAGGTTATTGACCTTTTTTTGCAATAAATTTCATGGGGCTAATTTCTCTGACTGCCTTTATTTCTTTTTTGTTGCTAGACGCAGTATTTTTGATTCAATTAACATGACTTCTTCTGGTTTTGAATACTGCATGGAACTTCCCATTAAAATTCACAAAGGTGATTTTAAAATAGCTGAAATACCGTCTTTTGAAAGAAAGCGCTGGGGAGGGAAAGCTAAGGTTAATTCTTTAATTGACGGCTGGAAAATTTTCCGAGCCATATTTAAATACTAAAATGGCAATACAAACGATTTTAATTTTAATTGGCAGCGTTTTAACTACAGTCAGCGCCCAGCTTCTTTTAAAGAAAGGGGTTTTATCTTTAGGAAATCAAGAGTTTTCCTTAATTAATTTCTTTGTTATCATTCCCAAAGTCTTCCAAAACATTTGGTTGTTGGGAGGTATATTTTTCTTTGGAATAAGCTTTTTTCTATGGATTTTTATTTTATCCAAGATGCAATTAAATATAGCTTACCCGATTGTCATTGGCTTTAATTTTACTTTAATTACTATAGGCTCTTGGATTTTCTTCAAAGAATATTTATCTGTTATCCAGGTATTAGGAATTATTGTTATAATTTTTGGTATATTTTTAGTATTATATAAATGATTTATATAGGCGTCATTAACGGTTGAACTTATACCTTATCAGTTGCCAAATAAGTATTAAGCCGTCACGCGGCCTTATTTTTTTACCTTGTTTTGTGGTTCTAGGGGAGTAATCAATAGGAACTTCTAAAATTTTATATTTTTTCTTTAGGGATTTTATAGTTACTTCTGCTTCAAACCCAAAACCATTTTTTTTAAGTTCAAAACTTTTTAAAATAGGAGCTTTAAAAACTTTATAACAGGTCCAAAAATCAGTTAGTTTTGCACCAGAGAAAAAATTAAACAGCCAGTTGGTAATTTTCCCCCCAATATAATATTTTAAATGAACTCTGGGATTTTTTTTAAGGTTGCGGGAACCGTAAACAATTTCCGTTTTATTTTCTAAGATGGGTCGGAGAAGAGAAGGATAATTTTGAGGATTATACTCTAAATCAGCATCTTGGATTAAGATAATGTCGCCCGTAGCTTTTTTAAATCCGTTTCTTAAAGCTGCCCCTTTTCCCTGGTTTTTTGAATGATAAATAACCAGATATTTTTTTTCCAGATTTTTTAAAATTTCTCGAGTTCCATCGGTTGAGCCATCATCAACTAAAATAATTTCTTTTTCCAAACTTAAACTATCTGCTTCTTCAACTTTTTCAATAATTTTTAATAAAGTTTCCCTTTCGTTGTAAATTGGAATGACAATAGAAAGTTTCATAATTTGTGCCTTAAATTTATAATTTAATATTAACAAAGAGATAACAAATTTTCAAGGGTTTAAAGGGATGATTTTATTGATTTTTTATACGGATTTACTATAATAGTGATATAAATATGTATATTCCTCAAAAGAAAAATATTTTAAGAACCAACGAAGACGATCCGGTGTATTATAATTATTTCCCGATCGTTGGTTATGTTTTTAAAAAGAGATTATCTAACACCCTTTCTCTTCTTGGAGGAGGGCATAAGCGGCTTTTAGAAATTGGTTACGGCAGCGGTATTTTGTTTCCAGAGCTATCTCGCCTTAGCAGAACGTTTTACGGACTAGAAATCCACAAAAAAGAAGAATTGGTTTATTAATTTCTGAAGAAAGAAAATATTAACAATATAATTTTAAAACCAGGCAGCGTCCTTCAGATTCCTTTCGCTGATAATTTTTTTGATTCTATTATTTCAGTAAGCACCATGGAACATATTGCTAAATTAGATAAAGACTATTCATTAGACAAAACGTTTTCTGAAATTAAAAGAGTTCTGGAACCCGGGGGAGTGGTTATCTTATCTTGCCCTGTTAGAAATATTATAACTGATTATTTTTACAAATTAGTAGGTTATTCTCCCAGAGACATTCATCCTTCTAGTCATATTGATATTATTGATACTGCAAAGAAATATTTTGAGGTCAAAAAAATACTTAAATTTCCCGATTTCCTCAGTTTAAATTTCTCTTTATATTGCTCGATTTTGTGTAAAAAATAATTATTGAATACTTTTCTTTGATTTAAATTCCAGGAATTGTTATTATAGTTTTTACGATGACATATTTTCTCTTAAATTTAAAAGGACTGTTTCAAAAAAAGTGGTTTATAATTTTTGGTTTAATTTTCCTATTATTCTTTCAATTGATTTATAGTTTTTTGTTTCCCGTTTATGGAACCGAACAAAACCTTCAATTCATATCCACCAATATTCCAGAAATTAGGCAAATATATCCTTTAATTTCTTCCGATTACCGCATTATTTCCACAGATACCCCGAGCTATTTAGAGTCAGCCCAGAATTTTTCTTCAGAAGAACTTGGAGGACGCTTTACCCTTGCTCGCCCCCTTTATCCATTTCTTATTTTTTTAACTTCTATTCCTTTTAGCTTTTTATCTGCCCCTTCTTTGAGTTTAATCTTTTTTCTTTCTATTCTGGTTAATTTTATCCTCATAAGCTTAGCTGTAATCTTATTCTTTTTCCTCCTTAAAAATTTATTTTCTTTAAAAGTAGCTTGGTTGTCGTCGGTTTTATTGATTTTTTCTCCTTTTGTCCATAATTCCATTGTCCAGCCTTTAGCTGAAATGTTAATGATTTTTGCCGTTGCCCTAACAGCTTACTTTCTTTATAACTACATTAAAAAACCCTCAATCCCAAAACTGATATTTTATTCTTTGGTTATTGGTGTTTTAATGCTAGGGAAGATGTTCTTTGCCATATCTTTCTTTATTTTGCTATTAGCCATTTACTTTAAGCGCTACAAAGAAGGAATAATCTTTTCAATAGTCCATCTTATTCCTTTGGCTCTTTGGTATCTCTGGGTAACTCAAGTTTGGAAGATTAATTATCATGTCATGGAGATTGATTATTGGCAGATGGGAGTTTGGGTCTTTGATATTTTTAGGTTGCCGTGGCAGGAAACCGCTAAAGTTTTCCTAAGAGCCGTCCCTTATTTTACTACCTCTCTGTTTTATAGCTTCTTTTGTATTCCAATAATCTTTTCTCTGATTGGCCTCAAAAGAATAGTCTCTAAGTCAAAAAATATATTTTATTTTGGTTCCATTGCCTCTTTTTTTCTTTTAGGTTTTCTAATTAATCTTTATGCTTATCGCCATACTTTTTTACTCTTCCCAGTTATTTATCCCACAGCTATTTTGGGAATAGAAAGGGTGGCCGACCTCTTAAGGAAACAAAGAAGTTGGTTTTATCCGTTATTCTGGATATTGGCCATTGGCCTTATAATTTTAATTTCCAATGTTAATTTTTATAAAGTTTTTAATTTCGATTATTTCAGTATTGTTCACTGGAGCCACTGGCCAATACCATCTTTCTTGGAAAATATTTTTAAAAGCATAAGCGGGCATTATTAAAAATGGAAAAGATAATTCAATCAGTAAAAAATCATAAATGGGCTTTCCTTTTTGCTTTTTTAGTAGGCCTGATTATAGTTTTTCCTCAGATTTATTTTCAATATGATCATAGCGAGGAATACCAGGGGATTTATATGTCCAATACCGATAATGAAGCCTATTATCTTAACCGCATAGCGGAAGTTCGGGACGGTCATCCTTCAGTTGCAAGCCCTGTTTTTAAAGAAGGGAAAGATAATCCTTATTTTCAACCCCCATTAGGAGAAATTATAATCGCTTATTTGGGGAGAATTTTCTTCCTGGATTTTAATAATACTATTTTATTAACCAAATTTCTTTTCCCCTTTTTGGGTTTTTTGATAGTCTATGGCTTTATCTTTTTGATTTCAAAAGAAAAATTAGCCGCTTTGGCAGGTTCTGCGGCCCTTCTCTTAGCAAACAGTCTTTTTTCCCGCCAAGGGCTTTTAATATTATTGCAAGGAGAGTCTCCCGCGACCGCTTTCTTGAATTTCTTTCGTCCGGTTCAGCCTCAGATGAACTTTCTTTTTTTCTTTGCCTTTCTTTTGTTTTTCTGGCTCTTCTTTAAAAAGAAACAATGGCGATGGGGGATTATCAGCTCTTTAATTATTGGACTTTCTTTTTATGTCTATCTTTACACCTGGAGTTTTTTATATGTTTTTTGCGGAGTTCTTGTTCTTATTCTTTTTCTCCAAAAAAACTGGCAGGACTTAAAAAGAGTAATGCTTGTGGCCCTGGGAGGAATTTTCGTTGCTATTCCATATTTTTTGAATCTTTATCAATCCATGCTCCATCCTAATTTTAAAGAAATTTCTCCAAGGTTTGGATTGATTGATGGTAATGAGCCCATTCTCGGATTTTTAATGCCTATTCTTTTTATTCTCTTTTTGTTTTTTTTCCCGAAAAAGTGGCGAGAACAATACATCTTTTCTTTGGCTTTGCTTATTACCCCTTTTATTGTCTTAAATCAGCAGTTAATAACTAACAGAATTTTTGAGACAGGGCATTATCATTGGTATACCAACCAACCCTTAGCTGTTATTTTTTTGATTATTATCCTTTTTTATCAAGCAAGAATTATTCAAGAGAAGTGGAAACTGCTTACGAATATAAACGTATTGAGGATTTTAGCTGTCTTGATAATTGGGGTAAGTTTTTATACAGGCATAACTATTCAAATCGCTTCCTATATAGAATCCAAAGATCAGATTTTGCGAAACCAAAGATTTGCTCCCATTATTGAATGGCTAAACACTAATGCCGAAAAAGAAGAGGTAGTTCTAACCGACCTTACTTTAGCTGAGCTTATTCCAACATACACCTCTTTAAATTCATTTGACGGTTCCTCAAGCTATTATTATCTTGCTGCTTCCAACGAGAGAATGCTTGAATCTTTATTTTTATTTTACCGATTAGATGGGTTAGAAGGCAAAGACGCCAGAGATTTTTTCTTGTCAGAAAAAGAGAGAGCCCATATTTCAAGGAGGGTTTACGGCGAATATTACAAAGAGAAGTTTGGTGGCGAGGTAGAAATTCCCGATGAAAAACTTTTTACTTTTGCTGAAAAATACCAGAGTTTCCTTTCAATCCCTATTAGTAAATTTTTGAAAAAACACAAAGTAAAATATGTTGTTTGGGATACAAAAAACCATCTTCAATGGCAACTTAATCAATATCCGTTTCTGAGCCCAGTCTATGAGAAAGAAGACTTCATAATTTATCTGATTCAGTAGTTTATGCGAATATTATTTTTAACCAATCACTTAGAGGGAACTGATGGCTGGAGCAAGGTTTCGTGGGATTTAATTGAGCAAGTCATTGAGCCAGTTCATGACGAGGATTACGAGATTTTAGCTTTGGTTAATAGGTATCATGAAAGGGGGAAGCTGGAAAAAGATCAGCAGAAGGTTTTGTTGCCAGACCCATTAAAACTTCTTGCCAATCCATTTTTGATTTTCCCGACCGCAAGGAAAATTAATAGCGAAATCGCTAAGTTCTCCCCAGATGTTATCCATTTCATGGTGGAGCCATACGCTCTTTGCTTGCCATTTTTGAAAACAAGTGAAATTAAGACTTTTCTAACAGTTCATGGTACTTATAGTGTGCTTCCGATCTTGTTGAAATTTTCTCCGCAAAAAGTGATTTTAAGTTACTTATCTAAAAAGTATTATCAAAAATTAGACGGAATAGTGGCGGTAAGCAATTATACAAAAAGATATCTGCTAAAATATTATTCCAAACTCAAAGAAAAGGTTCGGGTGATTACTAATGGAATAAATTTTGACCAATTATTTGAAAACCCAAAATCCAAAGATCAAGTTAAAAAAACTATATTGTTCGTTGGACAGGTTAAAAAACGAAAGGGTCTTCTGGAAGCGATTGAGGCTTTGAAGTATTACAGAGATAACCTTTCGAACAATCTTATTTTCGATTTCAATATAGTAGGAAGCTATATCAAGAACGACGAGTATTATAGAAAACTGGTCTATAAACTTAAGGAATATAAATTAGGAGACGAGAATTCCTTCAAGGGACGAGTAGGTGGGAAAGATTTGCATGCTTACTACCGCAACGCCGACCTTCTTTTAATGACCTCTTTGTCTAATCATTACTTTGAAGGGTTTGGTTTAGTATTTTTGGAGGCCAATACCAAAGGGACTCCAGTGATTGGTTCCAGAAACTCTGGCTGTGAAGATGCTATTTTAGATGAACAGACCGGCTACTTAGTAGACCCTCATAACCCGAAAGAAGTAGCTGAAAAGATATACATGGTTTTAAATAGGAATACTATTCAAGCAGAGAATTGTATTGAATGGGCAAAGCAGAACGATATTAAAATAAAAACTAAAGAACTACTCAATTTTTACCATGGTAGATAAAGAAGTAAAACTCGATATTGGTTGTGGAAAGAACAAAAAAGAGGGATTTATAGGGATAGATATTGATCCCAATAGCGATGCAGATATAGTTACCTCTGCTTTGAATTTGCCATTTGAGAATTCAAGCGTAGATGAGATAAGCTCCTCTCATTTGGTCGAGCATTTTCCTCCAGCAAAACTCCAAAAGTTTTTTGATGAAATTTATAGAGTATTAAAACCAGGAGCTAAGGCCGGGCTTAAAGTAGATAGAGATTGGTCAGAGAAGAGGCTATTAAAGAAAGATTCTGACCACAAGAAAAGATATTCAGTTAAAGAAATAGAAAAGATGGTTGAGAGGTTTAATTATTCCAAGGTAAAAAGAGAGATTTATCGTTTCGGTTGGCATATAAGAAATAAGATATTTATAGAGCTCAAAAAGTAGAGAATAAACTGAAATAGACAAATAAGCCGATTTTTGTATAATAAGAACAGGTGTTACGCCTGTTTTTTATGTTAAAACAAATACTAAGAAAAATCTGGCAGAAGTGGATATATGCTGCTAGAATTTTTGGCAAAGTTAATTCTTTTGTTATCTTAACTTTGTTTTATTTTATAATCATAGGCCCCATATCTTTAGCGAGAAAGTTTTTTAACCTTTTTCGTTCCAAAGAGCAGCCAGAATCTTACTGGGTTGCCAAGGAAGAAAGCGATAAATCAAACTTTAAACATCAATTCTAATTATTATGTATATTTTGGGTATATCTTGTTTTTACCATGATGCCGCTGCCAGCCTTTTAAAAGACGGGGAAATAGTTGCTGCCGCTCAAGAGGAAAGGTTTACCAGAAAAAAGCATGATGATAGTTTTCCTACTCAGGCAATAAATTATTGTTTTAAAGAAGCGGGTATTGATATTTCTCAAATTGACTACATTGGTTTTTACGATAAGCCCCTTTTGAAATTTGAGAGAATTCTGGAGAGCTATATTGATAACTTTCCCAAAAGCTGGCGGGCATTTATTGCTGCCATGTCAGTCTGGCTGACAAAGAAGCTTTGGATAAAGGAGGTTATTAAAAATAAGCTTCAATACACGGGAGAGATCTATTTTATAAACCATCATTTATCTCATGCTGCCAGTTCTTTTTTTGTTTCTCCATTTGAGACATCTGCAATTTTAACGGTTGATGCTGTGGGGGAGTGGGCAACAGCCACTTTTGGAGTAGGCAAGGGAAAGGAGATTAAAATTTCAAAGGAAATCAATTGGCCTCATTCTCTGGGAATGCTTTACAGTACATTTACCTATTATTTGGGCTTTAAGGTCAATGATGCTGAATATAAGGTAATGGGAGCTGCTCCCTATGGCAAGCCATTGTATGCTGATTTAATTAAAAAAGAATTGATAAACATAAAGGAAGACGGCAGTTTTAAATTAAACTTGGATTATTTTGAGTATCCTTACGGGTTTAGAATGGTAAACAAGAAATTTGAAAAACTTTTTGGCGGGCCGCGCCGGACTCCAGAAAGCAAGATTGAGCAAAGACATTGGGATTTGGCTGCCAGTATTCAGGATGTTACCAATGAAATTACAGTAAAAATGGCAAACCATTTATATCGAGAGACAGGTCTTAAAAATCTTTGTCTGGCCGGAGGAGTAGCTTTAAACTGCGTATCCAATAGCAAGATTTTAGAGAATTCTTCTTTTGAAAATATATTTATCCAGCCTGCAGCCGGAGATGCTGGAGGAGCTTTGGGAGCTGCCCTATATATTGATAACGCTGTTTTAGGAAATGACCGTAAAATCCAATGGGAGCATAGTTTTTTAGGGCCTAGTTTTTCCAATGAAAAAGTAAAAGAGTTTTTAGATAAAAAAGGATTAGAATACCATCAATTTGACAATGAAACGCTTATAAAAAAAGTTGCTCAACTTATTGCCAAACAAAAGGTGGTTGGTTGGTTTCAGGGAAGGATGGAGTGGGGACCTCGGGCTTTGGGAAACCGGAGCATAATTGCTGATGCCAGAAATAAAGAGAATTGGCAGAAGGTTAATTTGAAAATTAAGTTTAGAGAAAGTTTTCGTCCTTTTGCCCCTACTGTTTTAGAGGAGAAATCTGAAGATTATTTTGAGATTCCAAAAGGGGTTTTTGGTCGTAAAACCCCAACCTCTTATATGCTTTTGATAGCCAAAGTCAAAGAAGGGAAGAGAAAAGAAATTCCGGCCGTAACCCATGTTGATGGTACTGCCCGTCTCCAAACGATTTCAAGAGAGCAAAACCTTTTATACTATGATTTAATCAAAGAATTTGATAAGATTACTGGGTGCCCGGTGGTAATCAATACTTCCTTTAACGTCCGAGGGGAGCCCATTGTTTGCAGCCCAGAGGACGCTTATAACTGTTTTATGAAAACCGAAATGGATTGTTTGGTAATTAATAATTTCCTTTTATTAAAACAAAAATAAATTATGAATTATTTAAAGAATTTACTAAGCAGTTTCTTGAGTAAAATATCAATTTTTGGGGAGCTTTGGGCTTTTTTCCGGGTGAGGAAAAAATGGTGGTTATTGCCAATCATGGTGTTTTTGATTTTATTCGGATTTTTGATGCTTTTTGCCCAATCGTCCGCCTTAGGTCCTTTTATCTACACGATTTTTTAAGGTATTGACCGACTACTTAAAAGTTGTTAAAATTTTACTATGGAAAATCCTAAGACAAAAGCAGTGATTTTCGGAGGAGCCGGCTTTTTAGGGAGCCACGTAGCTGATATTTTAAGCGATCGCGGCTACCAAGTCGTTATTTTTGACTTGAAAAAGTCTCCTTATTTAAAAGAAGGCCAAATTTCTCTTATGGGAGACATTACCGATGAAAAAGCAGTTAACGAAGCTCTTTTGGGCTGCCAGATTGTTTATAACTTTGCTGCCATCGCTGATATGGATGAAGCAAGGGAAAAACCCTTAGATACTATTCGGTCAAATATCTTAGGCAACACTATCTTATTGGAGGCAGCGAGAAAGAATAATGTAAAAAGATTTGTCTTTGCCAGTACTCTTTATGTTTACAGCAATGCCGGTTCTTTTTACCGAAGCTCCAAACAGGCTTGCGAGTCAATAATTGAAAATTATCAGGATATTTACGGCCTTGATCATACAATTTTGCGTTACGGTTCTCTTTATGGTCCGAGATCTGGCGAGGATAATTGGGTTCACAGAATATTAAAGCAGGCTATTATTGAAGGGAAAATAACCAGACCGGGTGATGGCGAAGAAATACGAGACTATATTCATGTTCATGATGCTGCTAGACTGAGTTGCGATGTTTTAAACGATGAATACAAGAATCAGCACGTAATTATTACCGGTAATCAAACAATTAAAGTAAAAGACTCTCTTGCGATGATAAAAGAAATGTTTAATAAGGAAATTGAATTAGAATTTTTACCAAAAACTACTCTTACCGGTCATTATGAAATAACACCATATGCTTTTACTCCTAAATTAGCTAAACGAATCCAGGGCACTTATTATGTAGATTTTGGCCAAGGCGTTCTAGATTTAATAAACCAACTTTACAAAAAATATTCCCCTGACAAAAAGAAAGATGGATTCTATACTAAAGATTAAGGCCATAATTTTTGATTTCGATGGAGTAATTCTCGAATCCATGGATATCAAAACAAGAGCTTTTGCTTTTTTATTTAAAGATTACCCAAACCACCTTCAAGAGATTCTTAAACTTCACAAGCTTCACGGGGGAATGTCCAGATTCGAAAAGTTTGACCGAATTTATAGAGATATTTTAAAAGAGCCTCTTTCTCAAGATCAAAAGGCCAAACTTGGCAAGGATTTTTCAAATTATGTTTATGAAGAAATACTAAAATGCCCCTTTGTTGAGGGGGCTTTTGAGTTTCTTGAAAAGTATTCAGAAAAGCTGCCCCTTTTTATTGTTTCGGGAACTCCAGATGAGGAAATCAAATCGATTATTAAAGAACGCAATTTGGAGAAATATTTCAAAGAGGTACTGGGCAGTCCCTTAAAAAAGAAAGCGCTTAATTTAAAAATATTAAAGGAATATAATTTAAATCCCAAAGATGTTATCTTTGTCGGGGATTCAATTGATGATTATGAGGGCGCTAAAGAAACTGGTATTAGGTTTGTTGGCAGAATAAAAGAGGCCAATCCCTTTGAGAAATTTAAAATTGAGGCAACTATTCACAACATATTTGACTTAAAGAAAATTATTCCTTTTGGCAAGCAAAATTCATCTGTTCTGGTAATCTTTACAAATGATCTTCCCAAAAAAACCCAGAAATGGTGGCGCCAGTTTGAGAGAGTTGTTGGACCAAAGGTTCTCAGAGAAAAAATCAAGAACATGCACATTTCTTTTACTGATATTGAGGAGTTAACTAATCCCGGCAGCATTCAGGAAGCCCATCGACTTGGTGATAAGCTTTCTCAACTTGCTTTGTCTGACGGACGAGGACTGCCTAAATTAATTACTTATTTGGGTTATGAGATCTGGTGGATGCATTATGAGGACCTTTCGTATAAATTTTGCCTGCCTTATACTCAGTATCGCGACTTACTGCTATACTTGAAGGATTTTAATAAAATATATCTTTATCAGGCACCTCACCTCAATCTTTTTCAGTATTTTTTTAAAGCTTATAATTGCGAATATATTATTTTTAATCAGCCAAAGGGTTTTCGTTTTCGATTAAGAAAGCTGCTGCCTATTCCCTTAGGTATTTTAGTTCAGGTTATTCTTTCTTTACCGTTTTTATTATGGTTAAGAATCACTCGGCCTAAATTAATGGTCTGGACCAGTGACAGATTTGATCCTCCTCACCATTGCGATTTCAGAATGAGACTTATTTATGAAGAGCTGGAAAAAAGAAAAATCCCATTTGTTGAATTTATCCGAAGCCAAGAATTTCTTCCCACTGTCTTAGATCATGCTTGGCAGAGAAAGCGCCCGGTCGTCTATTCCGGAGCAATTATTGCTTTTTTGCACTCTCTGGCCAGTGTTTTTCCCAAGGAAAGAAAATTAATTGATTTATATTTATCTAAAGAATCCGACCCAAAACAACGCTTCTGGCTTGGGGTAGCTACCCATTACCTTTGCAATACCAAGGGAACTATCTGGTCTATCAATGCGATGAAGCTTATTTTACAATGGATTGGAGTCAAGTCTTCGGTAATCATTGTAGGGAGTAGTCGAACCTTTCATGAAGTTTTAGCTTGTAAATTAGCTAAGATAAAAACAGTGGGAATTCAGCATGGTGCTGTTCTTCAACATTGCTTTGTTTCTGATTTTATGCCCAGCTTTGACGGAAAACTTTCGCTTACCCCTGATATGTATGGTCTTTGGAGTAACTGGTGGAAGGAATATTATATTGCTCACAGCCGAGCATACAAGCCAGAACAACTTTATATTTCGGGCCATATGCGCCCCCTGGAAAAGAAAGATGTCACCATCAATAATTCTGAATCAAAAAAAGGACCCATCACAGTGCTTTTTGTTTCTGAACAATTAGCTGACCCTTCAGAGGTAATGCCTTATTTGTTAGCTCTTTTGGAGGCAAAAAATATTTTTGTCTATTTAAAATTACGATCTTATCGAGATGATTCTGAAAATTGGCTAAAGGAGAACCAGCCTAATATCTTAAAAAAAGTGAAGATTCTTCGGGGAAATATCCATAAAGCTATTGCTCAATCTGACGTGGTCGTAGGTTCCCACAGTACCGGAGTCTTAGAAGCTTTATTGCAGCAAAAACCCTTTGTTTTTTTCCAGACAGGTAAATGGGGAGATTATTTTGAAATAAATTCTCTTGGCCTCCAAGGTAGTTTTTTTGCCGAAAACCCAAGAGAACTGGTTGATTATGTAAGAAAAAGCATTGATACGCCAAAGGAGACTTTAAAGCAGTTGCAAAATCAATTTTTCGGAGATCCCCATCAAAATGGGAGTAAATGGGTAGTTGACCAAGTAGAAAAACTTCTATGAAAGATATTAAGAAAAGATTGGTGTTTATTGAAGACGAGATTGATTTTCGGATTCTTCAATTGGCAAGAAAGTTTGGAATTGTAAATAAAGATGGTTTTAACAACCTTTTGGTAATTTGCTGTAATTACCAACTTCTTAATAAGACTCAGTCTGTATTCGGTAATGTGGAATATATATTTGATTTGGTAAATATTGATGATGTTCAGTCCTCCGCTTTCTTGGAGGCTAAAGAAGCTGCTTTTCGCTATTTTGAAAAAGCGAAAAAGGGAAATTATTCACATCTTCATTTTTCACTTACCCCTCACTTACAAGAAATATTCTACAATATTTTAATAAGCAGGGCTTTAGCTCAAAAAGTTTTTGAAAAGACTGGAATTAATCTGCTTTTACTTTTACCTTCTCGAAAAATTCCTCCAATTACTTTTTATGGAAAAGGGGGATTTAGTGAAAAAAATAGCATATTCAGCGTTATTTTATCTGAATTGGCTCAAAATAAAAGCTATCAGATTAAAAAAATTCCTTGGATTTTAGGTCTTTTGGTTACCCCTAAAATCATTATCCAGTTTTTACCCTGGGAAGGTTTACTGGAACAGTTTTTGTTAATCTGGCAGAAATTATTTAGGGAAACAAATCAAAAAGGTGTTGTTTCCAAAACTCTCCAACCTAAAAATACTGTGTTCGTTAATTGGGGGGATGATTTAGAAAAACACACCACTATAGATAATTTTTTAAGCAAAACAAAATCAGTAAATCTAAAGTTTATTCACCTGTTTCGAAAAAAGAAGATAATACCTGACTTACCCAAAAATCATCATATTTTCTACAAAAAACCACTAAGGTATTACCTTATAAAAAATCTTTTCTCAATTTCCTTTGAGATGTCTGAAACTCTATCTGAATGTTTCTCTATTATCAAGAATGATACTTTTTTTCAGAGAAAATTCTATACCAAAGACCTCTTTTTTGCTTACTTTTATCTTTATTTTTATGGAACAGCTATTATTGAAAGCTATCGAAGGTGGCTAATTCCTTCTTTTAATAAATTTTCTCCAAAACTTCTTATTACTTCCGATATCCACAATTGTATCGGCAGAATTTTTATTTTTACGGCTAAAGAATTTGGTGCTAAAGTTTACACTTTCAGCCATGGCTGCCCCTTGCATACCCCTTGGTTAGACCCCATTAATAACTTGGGAGACAAGGTGTTGGTTTCTGGTTCCGGGGTTGCTGTTAATATCCAAAAAGCGGGTATTCCTGAAGATAGAATAGTCGTAGTGGGAGATAAAAAGGCCTTGTTTTCTCCTCTTTCTCTTAAGAAAGAAGGGCAAAAAACTATCGCCATTATTACTTCAATGAAAATGGACAGCTGGATTGAACCAAGAAATCTGGCTTTATTTTTTAAAACCATAGAAGCTCTTGTTACTGATCTTTTAAAAGCTGATTTTAAAGTTATAATTAAGTCACACAAAATTGCAGATTATTTTGAGTTTTATGAGAGCTTGCTTTGGCGCTATAAGAATTATCCTCTTGAGCATACTAATAAGCGCTGGTCAGCAGAGGAACTTGCCTCCTGTCATGCAGCCATTTTTCCCGGAGGAGTAAGCACTATTATTTTAGATTGCCAAAAGGCTGGGGTTCCGGTAGTATATATTGATATTTTATCTAAGATTGAAAAGGAGATTTTAAGGCATGATTATAAAGACTGCGGAGCAGTGGTTAAGACCAGCAAAGAGGCTGTGAAAGCAGTAGGAAAATTATTCACTGACAGGGAATACTTAGAAAATACCCTTGAGTTAGGCAGACGATTTTATAACCATCACGTTGATCTAAAAAAAGATTTTATTAAAGAATTAGCAAAGCTCCAATGAAACATAACAATAGACCATTTCGTATACTGTTAGTTTGTCCTAATATACCCGGGATGCTTGTTCTTCAGGTAGCGATAGGCTTATTCACCAGTATTCTAAAAAAGGCAGGATTTGAAGTGGACTTATTTGACGCCACTCTCTACGCGACAGATGAAACTGTTTCCCCTGCAAAAAGAGTGGAGTATCTTCAGGCACGCAAGTTTTCTTACAAGAATGACGTGGGAATTAAATTAAAATCAAATCCAATCAAAGCTTTTGTTTCTAAGGTTGATTCTTTTAAGCCAGACTTGCTGGCCATATCGGTAGTAGAGAATGCTTTTAAGCAAACCCTTGTCTTACTGGATGCAATAAAGGAAAAAAACATACCACATATTATAGGAGGCGTCTTTATAACCTCAGCCCCGGAAAAAGTCATTTCATATCCTCAGATAAAGATGATATGTATTGGAGAAGGGGAAAATACCGTGCTTCAAACTGCAGAGAGAATGAGAGATGGAGCTGATTTTTATAATATTCAAAATACCTGGATTAAAAGAGATGACGGCAGAATAATAAAAAATTCAATAGGTCCGCTTGTAGATATAAGCAAGGTTTTGCCAGATTACAGCCTATTTGACAATGTTCGTTTTTATCGTCCGATGGGCGGAAAAATATTAAAAACAGTACCATTGGAGACATATCGCGGCTGTCCTTACGGCTGTACTTATTGTAATTCATCGATGTGGACTAAATTCTACAGAGAAAATTTACAAACCATTTTCTTGCGTAAAAAGAAAATAGATAGAATAATAGAAGAGATAGAGTATTTAATCAAAGAGTATAATCCAGGGCTCTTATATATAATTGATGACACTTTTTTAGCCAGGCCAGAAGAGGAACTGAGAGAGTTTGCCAAGAGGTATCAAGAATTCAGGATACCTTTTTGGCTTAATACTCGACCGGAAACCATTACCGAAGAGAAAATGAAGCTGTTATCTGAGATGAATTGTTACAGAATGTCTGTTGGATTAGAATGCGGAAATGAAGAATTCAGGAAGAATAGATTAAACCGTTACATTTCCAACAAAGAACTCTTAAGGCGCTTAGGAATCTTGAGTAGAAGTGGAATTAATTTTAGTATTAATAATATAATAGGCTTTCCAGATGAAACAAGAGACCTTATATTCGATACCATTGAGCTCAACCGCAAATTATCTGGTTACGATGCATTAACAGTCAGCATCTTTGTACCTTATCATGGTACTAAGCTGCGAGAGGAAGCTATTGAGAAAGGATACCTGGATCCTGAAATAATAATGACCCATACTACTTCTTCTTCTCTTCTTTCTATGCCCCAACTCAGCTCCCAAGAGATAGACGGGCTAATGAGAACCTTTACTATGTATGTGGGGTTTCCCAAGAAATGGTGGCCTTATATCAAAAAAGCAGAAGAATTTAATCCTAAAGGAAATGAAATGTTTGATAAGCTTAGCAAGATATATTACGATGTTTATTTATCGGGAGATCAATTTAACAAGCCTAAAGAACTTCCTAATTGGGAGAAATTAAAAGAACGAATAATATCATGAACATTCCAAAGAAAATCAAATCAAGCTTAACTAGACCACTGACAAGATTTTTGAAAAACTTAGCAACAAATCCCAAGAATTACACTGCTCACAAAAAAAGATATTTATTGGATAAGTCTTTTGGAAAAAAAGAATTTATACCTTATATTCCTGATTCATTTGGCATACACATCACTTTTAGGTGTACCCTTAGATGTCCAGCCTGTTTATATTTATTAAAGGATGAAAATGCTTTTACCGGGGGAATGGATATGAGCTTAGAAAAGTTTAACTGGATTTTAGAAAAGTTTAAGAAGGATATTAAGATGGTAAGCATAGGAGGGGGAGAACCCACCCTTCATCCTCAATTCTCTGAGATTGTCCGCAGTGTAAAAAGCCGAAATTTTAGATTAGGAATGTCTACCAACGGAACGTTAATCACAAAAAGAATTAGCGATTTAAAGCATTTTGACAAAATCAACGTCAGTTTGGATGGAGTAGACTACCAATCTTTTAAGAAGTTAAGAAACGGTACCAAAGAGCAATACAAAAATATTATTGACGGGCTACATTTATTAAAGAACTCTAAAATTCCTTTTAATCTCAGCTTCCTTTTATTTGAAGAAAACTTGTTTGAAATAAATAGAATTTTAGAGTTTGCAGAAAGACTCGGGCCGGCTGTTCTTAATCTTCACTCTGGCAATCCCCACGGTTCTCAGTCTTGGACTCCTTTAGTGATAGACAGCCCCAAAGTCCAGAATTTTTTAAGAGAAATTCTCAAAAGAAATGATTATTCTTTTTCTATAAAGCTGCCGGTTGTTTTTAATCCCAATTCAAAATCATTTTATAAACAAAGCTGCCCGTTATTATGGCAGGCTACCGACATTCACTGGAACGGTGACATGGCTTACTGTTGCCATTTAAAACCTGATCCGAAAATAGGAAATATATTTCATGATTATAACTTTAATAATCCTCAAATGGTTAAATTTAGAAAGGCCATGATTGACCGTAAGTTCTCTGAAGATTGTCTATACTGTCAAAGACGCTTTTTGAATAATTTTTCGGGCTATTTTGGAGGCAAAAATAAAAAATGGTTTATACCGTCAATTTACGAAAAATTTAGACCATGAAAAAAGAAATAAAAAACTATTTAACCTTTAATTTATTGGCACCCTTGCTTAATTACCTCGGTCAGAATTTGGATGTTTTGGCAAAACGCAATACCTATTTAAGAAAAATCGTTAATAAAGATTTATTCTTATGGGATGCCAAAGAATTCATTTCAGTTAACGGAATTTCCGGAGATTACTACGAGTTTGGCTTATCTGCCTGCCGAACATTTAAAAAAGCAATTAAGATTTTTTCTTCTCATATTCAACACTATTACGGTTTTGATTCTTTTCGTGGTTTACCAGAACCTAAGCTGGGAGACAGTCATCACACTTGGACTCCTGGAGTAGTTAAAACAGCCGGAGACGCTAAATTTCATAGAGAGCTTTTAATCAAGAAAGGCTTTGATCAAAATAGTTTTACTTTTGTTGAGGGTTTCTTTGAAAAAACCTTGCCTCTTTTTAATCCTTCTAGAAAAGCCAGCGTCATCTTTATTGATTGTGACTATATCAGCAGTCTGAAAACTGTTTTGGATTTTATCCCCCAAGTTTTACAAGACGGCACGCTCATTCACTTTGATGACTTTTTCTGTTATAAAGGAAATCCTCAGACTGGCCAGCAAAAGGTCTTTGCTGATTTTTGTGCCAAACAAAGTGATTTTCAGTTCAGTGAATACAATAACTATCCTCCTTTTGCTAAAACCTTTATTGCTAATAAAAAAATCATTTAATTATGACTAAGCAAAAAATATTAATAACCACTTCTTCTTTCGGAAAAGTGGATTCAGAGCCCCTGGATAAATTAAAAAGACATGGATTTGAAATAGTTAAAAATCCTTTTGGAAGAAAAGTGACCCCTCAAGAATTAAGGGAGCTTTTACCGGGAGTGGTGGGTTTAATTGCCGGTACCGAGATAATTGACAGAGAAACAATGGAGAATTCAAATCTTAAAGTTATTTCTCGGGTAGGGGTGGGAATGGCAAGCATTGATCTTGATGCAGCGAAAGTCCTGGGAATTGCGGTTAAAAATACGCCCGATGGCCCAACTATTGCTGTGGCCGAATTAACTCTTGGAGCCCTCTTGGGGTTAATAAGGATGATTCCCCAAATGGATAGGGATCTTCGTGAAAAAAAATGGACAAAAAAAATGGGTTTTCAGCTTACAGGAAAAACCGTCTTAATTGTGGGTTTTGGCCGCATAGGCCGCTATCTGGCCAAGTTATTAAGACCGTTTAACGTAAAATTATTAGCAGTTGATCCAGCTTTAAAAGGCGTAATTGATGAAGTTTCTATCGTTTCGCTCAAAGAAGCTCTGCCAAAAGCAGATATCATTGCTCTTCATTTGGGCGGTAATTCTCAAGTTTTAGGCAAAGAAGAGTTTTCTCAGATGAAAGAAGGAGTCTTTATTTTAAACGCAGCAAGAGGCAATGTCATAGATGAAAATAGCTTAATGGAGGCTCTTGATAAAGGAAAGGTTTTTTCGGCTTGGTTGGATGTCTTTTCAGAAGAGCCATATACCGGTTCTTTGCTTAATTATTCCCAGGTAATCCTTACTCCTCATGTCGGTTCTTATACTAAAGAGTGTCGTAAAAAAATGGAGATGGAAGCGGTTGACAATTTATTAACTGTGCTAAAGAGTTGACTTTTTTACAGAAATCATTAAAGCAAAAGAATACATTGAAAGCAAAAACGCTTGAGTAAAAATAAAAGGTTTTAACTTATACCAATAAGTTCTGGTTGTAATGACCAGAATTTTTATTTAAGCAATTTATATTGACATTATTTAAGTTTTATGTTAATAACAATCCAGATGTTTCACAATATTAAGAGGATGAAAAAATAAATGGAGTGGTGGTTTATTCTAGGAATTTTAAGTGGTCTTTTTAATGGACTAGCTTATACTGTATCAAAGAAAGCCTTGAGCAAGATGAGTCCAGCACTCGCTTCTGTTGGTTTTACTCTTTTTTCTCTGCCGTACTTTGTCTTTATGTTATTGTGGTCTGGCTGGGCTGTAACTGATTTCACTTTCTGGTGGTCAACAATATTAGCTGCTGTAGTGAATGTAGGAGGTTTTCTTTTATTAATGAAAGCCTTAAAGATAGGCAACATTTCTCAAGTAATTCCTTTTCTCTCTTTCACCCCATTATTTTTATTAGTGGTCTCTAATCTAATGCTAGGGGAATTTCCTAATTCTTCCGGATTGTTGGGAGTAGTAATCATAGTGGGCGGAGCTTATATAGTTCAGCTAGATAAAGAGGGAGGATTTCTTGGCCCTTTTAAGTCGATAATGAAGAGCAAGGCAACTAAGTTAGTATTAGCTACAGCTTTTCTTTATTCGATTACCAGTACTCTTAGCAAGGTTGCTATCTTAAACTCCAACCCAATGACCTTTTTAATTGTTTATCAAGGTCTGGCAGGATTAATATTGATACCTTTAATGCAAAAATCAGAACAGAAAGTCGAAGAATTTAGAAGCCACATTAAGCCATTAGCCCTAATGGGATTATTAGAAGCCCTAACGCTTATTTGTCAAATGATTGCAGTAAGCACAGGATTGGTATCTTATGTAGTCTCATTAAAAAGAACTAGTGCCATATGGTCTGTGGTATTAGGCTACTTCATTTTCCGTGAGAAAAACATAAAACTAAGACTCATCGGCGCTTCTTTGATGATAATAGGAATAGTTCTTATTTCTCAGGGATAAAAAAGGACAAAAACAGTAGAATCGTAGCTACTGTTTTTTTATTAATAAAGATAATATCGCCGTTGACTACGATTAAAAATTGATTATAATAAAATATATGGCAAAAATTAGTGTAAACGCAAATTTTCATACTATAGGCGGGAAAAGCGTTTTTCGCAACAAGGAACCACGTTTTATAGAATACCGTAAAAATTGGGAGGAATGGCCAAAAACTTTTACAGTGGGGGAGTTCCCGCTTCATTTAGATATAGAGGCGTCTTGTGTATGCAACTTACGCTGTTCTTTCTGTGCGACTAACTACAAATTGATTGGTGGAAAAGAGGGATTTATGTCTTTTGATACTTTCAAGAAAATAATCGACGAGGGAGCAGAACATGGACTTTGTGCCGTAAAATTAAATTCCTGTGAACGTGGCGAACCTTTGTTAAATAAGTCGTTACCTAAGATGATAGCTTATGCTAAAAACAAAGGGATAATGGATGTTTACTTTAATACTAATGCAACCTTATTGACTCGTGATATTGGTGAAAAAATTATTAAGGCGGGATTAGACAGAATTTCTATTTCTTTTGAGGGAACCACAGCTGATGTTTATGAAAAGTATCGCATTGGCGCATCTTTCGAGAAAGTTGTGAAAAATATTAAAGACTTTATTAAGCTTAGAAAAGAAATGAATGTTGAGAAACCGCTTGTGAGGATACAAACAGTCGCTCTGCCAGAATTGGATCCTACTTTAAAGGAATACAAGAAATTCTGGGAGGAGATAGTAGACGAGATATCCTTTATAGATTTTCGAGACTACTCACCAAAAGAACATAATTTATCTTATGATTGGGCTTGTCCTTATCTTTGGCAGAGAATGCTGGTGACCTGGGATGGCACGATTGCATTCTGCCAGCGTGATTATTTTAATTCTTTAAAGCTGGGAAACGTAAATAATGGAGAGAGTATTCGTTCTGCCTGGAAAGGGAAAGCCATGAATCATGTAAGGGAGCTTCATCAAAAAAGTAGGTCAGATGAGATAGAGCTCTGTAGGGGCTGCGACATTAGAGCTTTAGAGATAACCAAACTTAAAGAAACAAATAAAAGTCGCTAATATAAATAATATAATAACTAACTAACTAATAAAAATATGATTGTCGCACTTCTTATCGGTCGTGAGGGCAGCGTGGGTTTCCCTGGGAAAAATACTCTTCCAATCTTGGGCAGGGAACTAATGGCTTACCCCTTACTGGCTGCAAAAAATTCCAAACACGTGGAAAGAGTCTATGTTTCTACTGATTCAGACAAGATAAAAGAAATTGGCAGAAAGCATGGCGCTGAAATTATTGATCGTCCTGATGAACTTTGTAATAACAAGGCCTTAGGAGAAAATGCTTTTGTTCATGGTTATAAAGTGATTAGGGATAGATTAAAAAAGGAGGGAAAAGAAGTTGAGCTTATTGCCTTGATGCATTGTAATGCTCCTACTATTTTAGCAAGCCAGATTGACGAAGGAGTTAAAGTATTACGAGAGAATCCCGAATATGATTCAGTAGTAACAGTAGGGAAATATAATATGTATCATCCGAATAGGATGAGAAAAATAAACAAGGACGATTTACTGGAGCCTTTTGTTCCGCTTGAGACTTTTGGCGACCCTAAGACAATGACTTGTGATCGCGATTCGTCTGGCGACGCTTGGTTGGCTGACGTAGCTCTTTCTTTGGTCAGGCCAAGGTGTCTGGAAAATATCAAAGACGGTCTTTTGCCTCAAAAATGGATGGGAAATAAAATTTATCCGATTGAAAACGAGGCAGGATTAGATATTGATTACGAATGGCAGTGGGGGCAGATGGAATGGTGGCTAAAGAAAAACGGATTCACAGAGAAAAAAACTCCATATGATTTCTAGTAAGGTAAAGAATATATTAACAAACTTTAGTCTTTTAGTAGGAGTTTTCGTTTTCTGTTTTATTCTGGCCGAAATAATGATAAGATTGTTTTTTCCTTCTCCTCAATCTCCTAACATTTTTGATGAGATTATTGGATACAAATATAGACCAAACTCTAGTGTTTCTTTTTTTGTCCAAGGTAAAGAGATAAAAAATAAAGTTAATTCTACCGGGTTTTTAGATGAGGAACATAATTTTCAGAAACTTGAGGGAGTCTATAGGATTGTTTTTCTTGGTGATTCTTTTACCGAGGCAACCAATGTTATTCGAGAGGATACTTTCCCTAAAATTTTAGAGAGAGAATTAAATCAAATTTACGAAAATAGAATTGAGATTATAAATTTAGGAATGAATGGTTTTGGCACCGCTCACGAATATCTAACCCTTAAAGAATATGGCTTGAAGTTTTCTCCAGATTTGGTTATCCTACTTTTTATTGAAAATGACCTTGAAAATAACTTAGTTAAGTTTGGCTCTGAGATAAATCCTGCCTTTGATGTTGTGGAAGGGGAGCTTTTACAGATAAGAACTCCCAGGCCCTTGAAAGGAAGCGGTTTAAGAAGCTTTGTATCCAATAATTTGCAGTTTCCTAGGTTTCTGGTGCACCAATTCAGCAAAATCTCCTTTTTTAAGAATATATTTATAAACCAGAACCTTATAAGTGCTGTTAAGGATTTACCGGAAGACGCAATCCCTTTTTCTCGGCGAAGTTACAGTGAAGTTTTCCAAGAAGATGAAGATATTTTAAAATCGTGGCGAATTACTAAAGCCCTTATCAAAGAAATAGCAGAGCTATCAAAAGATAATTACTCCGATTTTTTAGTTGTTGTTCCAGCTGGCCCGCCAGATCCTGACGCTGAAGCCTCTTTGCTTAGAGAATACCCTGAATTACAAAATATAGATTTGAGTCTCGTGCGGAATACCATTTTAGACTACATTCAAGAAGAGAAAATAAATTATCTAGATTTGTTCTCTGCCGTTCAAAAGGTCAAAGAATCCTTACATTATCCTGCCGAAGACGGTGGCCATTACAATTTGGCAGGGCACCAATTAATGGCCCAAGCAATTTTAGATTATCTTCAAGAGAGAAATTTAATAAAACAGCTAATAGACAATTAAGCTCATTTGTGTATAATAAAAAAGATACAAAAGAGCTACTTTACTATGATTCCAATATATCGAATGCCAGTTATTCATATTGAAGTAACCAATGCCTGCAATTTACAGTGTTCCAGCTGTACAAGATTTGTCGGGCACCATAAAAAACCCTTTTTTATGGATTTAGACACTATAGCCAAAGCCATTGATTCTTTGGATGGTTTTTCGAATACAATCGGAATTATGGGGGGAGAGCCAACCATACATCCCCAGTTCAAAGAGATATGCCTTCTACTTCAAAAAATGATTCCCAATAAAAAACAGCGAAGTTTATGGACCAACGGATTTAATTGGAAAAAGTACGAAAGCATTATTAAAGAGACTTTTGATCCAGATAATATCATCTATAACGATCATACTGACAAGAGCACCGGAGAACACCAGCCTCTTCTAATTGCCGCTAAGGACGTTATAGAGGATAAAGAATTAATGTGGCGGTTGATTGGCAACTGCTGGGTGCAGTGGCGGTGGGCAGCTTCCATTACTCCAAAAGGAGGATTTTTCTGCGAAGTGGCTGCGGCTCAGGATCATCTTTTCTCAGGTCCTGGCGGTTATCCTATTAAAAAAGGCTGGTGGAATAAAAACCCAAATGAGTTTATGGATCAGATGAAGCGTTATTGTATAAATTGCAGCGCTGCCATACCAATGGAACGGAAAAGCGCTCACTATGATTATGACCTTGTTTCAAAAAGCGTTGCTAAAAAACTAAAGCAGATGGGATCTCCTAAATTTTTAAAAGGAAATTATAAACTGGTTGATTTTAAGCTTACCGAAAAAGACATTGAAAAGATGGTAAAAGAAGGCTGGACACCTTGGAGCCATCGTCCGTTCAAGCAGAATGCACCAGGCCTAAAAAAGCAAATTACCCAGAGGAATTTGTAATGAACAATATAATAAAGGGAAAAATTCGCATTTATTTAGCCGACCCGGATCATTTTCGTCCGGAAAACCGCATTTCCATACCTTTGGGAATAGGTTCCATCGCCAGCTATTGCAAGAATCTTTATGGTGACAGTGTAGAATTTTCTTTGTTTAAAAATCCAGAAGAATTAATGGAAGCTATTAGACAACGCCCCCCTCATATTTTGGGCTGTTCTTTTTATATGTGGAATAAGAACCTGACCTTAAAAATAATTGAGGCTGGCAAAGTAGTTAGCTCTTCAATTATAACGGTGATAGGCGGCCCGAATGTTGCCAGAAATACCGAATATTTTAGAGAAATTTTAGAAACCAACCCAAGTTTGGATATTATAGTTTTAGGCCAGGGTGAAAAATCATTTGCTAACATTATCGGGAGAGTTCTTTCAAAGGGCGTCGATTCTTTATTCTTAAAAGAAATTGACGGCTGCGCCTTGCGCTTGAAGGGACAAGGACCGGTGATTAGAGGTCAGTATGTTAAGGGCGGCATTGATATTAATAAATTTCCATCACCATATCTGGCGGGATATTTTGATCATTTTTTAGCAGCAGATTTTCTACCTTCATTTGAAACGGTGCGCGGCTGCCCTTATCACTGTACTTTTTGTGGCGGTGGAGTCGGTTCTTTTTTGCCGCTTTCCGTTAAAAACGAAAAAACAGTACATGAAGAATTGCTTTATATTTTAAAGCGTTGCAAATCTAAGGAATTGGATTTAATAGATACGAACTTTGGCATAATGGAAGATCGCGATCTGAGGATTAGTTACTTTATGCTCAAACTTTATGAGAAACACGGATTTCCCCAAATCGTAGGTTACGCTACCACCAAACAAAAAACAAAGACCTCTATAGAGTTAATGGTCAATCTTGCCAAGATGACTGGTTTTCTATATTTCGCCTTGCAAACATTCAATGAAAATGTCCTTAATAATTGCAAAAGAAAAAATATCCCTCTGGAAACGATCAAGGAATTAATAAAGATTTCCAAAAAAAATAATTGGCCGGCTTTTGTGGATTTAATTTTTGGTCTGCCCGGCGAAACATTACAATCCTTTATGAAGACGGTCGATGAATCGGTTCATTTAGGAGTGTCTATGCAAATATATCAACTTAGATTATTGCGAGGTACTGAGATAGCAGAGAAGGAACGGGATAAATATAAGTATAAGACCAAGTTTAGAATAGTAAACAATCGCTTTGGCGAATACAATTTGATTCCCGGAGCAAAACCCTCTCGCCTGGTTGAAGCGGAAGAAGTGGCCTGTGAAAATAATACCTTTGATTTTACCGATTATCTGACAGCAAGAAGCCTCGGATTGCTGGTTACCCTTTTGGTTAGTTACGGCGTTCTTTTAGATACAGTTTCCTATCTATTATCCAGAAACATTAAAATTACAAAAATTATTAGGCAGATACAGAAGAATTATCATCAATACCCGAGTTTGGCCGAGCTGTTTGATAAATACAAGAGTTATTCTAAGGGCGAACTTTTTGAAACAGAAGAAGAACTGAAAAGGGAGATGACTCAGGATGACAGGCAATGGGGCAATTTGCTGTCAGGGAACGGTCGATATTTTAAACTAAATTTGGGTTTTATCGGTTATTGTTTATTTGAGAATACGGCTGTTTTGGAAGACATTATAGATATAATAAAAAAAGCGGCGAGAGACCATCTCTCGCCTGATGAACAAGAAGATTTAAACGAGGTGATAAAGCGCGACAAAACACGCTGGGTGGTGCAGGAAAAGGCGGCTGGCAAAATAAAAGCTAGGGACCTGAAAGAGAAGGTAGAGGCGGTCGAACAATTTGATTACGAAGGATGGAAAGCGGAAAATTTCAGCGGCAGCCTAACAGATCGTCCTCTCAAAGAGAGCTGCCGCCAAGTGTGTTATATTGAAAATTTTGAATTCCTTATTAAGAAAATTCAAGAGTACGATCATCTGTCCAGCTTTCTTTTTTATGAAAGGGTTATAGTGTGGGGGCCAAAAAATTTGCGAAGAAAATGTCAAACAGTCTAGAGGAAAAAATTAGAAAACGTTCCCTAACGGATAAATCCATATCTGTTTTTAACGAGTTCTATTTTGCGGTTACAGAACCCCTGAAGCTCAAAGTAGCGCGGCTGCGCTTTGAAAATCAGTATTCGGATTTTACTGAAAACCCCTTGATTTCAGTATGCGTGCCGACTTATAACAGGGCGGAGTTGCTGCTAGATAGAGCGGTAAAATCGGTGTTGGCGCAATCTTATAAAAATTTTGAACTTATTATAATTGGAGACCACTGCACCGATAACACAGTAGAACTGATATCGAAAATTAACGATCCTCGTATCAGTTTTTATAATATTCCGAAGAGGGGCTACCGTTATCCTCCGATCGCGGAAAACCATTGGTTGGCAGGCCCGGTGGTGGCAGCCAACCAGGCTCTTTCTATGGTTCAAGGTAAATGGATTGCCAGGATTGACGATGACGATATTTGGACTTCTGACCATTTGGCCTTGCTTTTAGATTTTGCCCAAAGCGGCAGCTACGAATTTGTTTCGGCTCTTTATGAAGAAGAGAGGATGGGTAAAAGAAAAGTGGTAGACGGCGAGCCTGCCGACGGTCCCTATTTTAATCCTAAGGTCAGGGGAGGGGGCGTAGGCCCCAAACTCGGCGGCCAGCAGACGTGGCTTTACCGGTCGTACCTTAGATTTTTTAGATATAATATTAATTGTTGGAGAAAAAATCATAACCGTGTAAATGACATTGATTTAGAAACTAGAATGTATAAAGCCGGAGTGCGCATGGGATTTTTAGAAAAAGTCCTGGGCTATATTCTGCCCCGGCCCGGAGAAAAGACCATAGGGTCGGCGGCTTACCAAGAAGCTGCAAAAGAAAAAGAAGAGCATTTCAAATTCGACTAATTTTGCGGCTAACCAGATATTATATGGATATGTCTGGTGAAATAGTGGACAAAATTTATTTCTCTATGGAAAAATAAAATGAGGCAGAAGAATTTTCTTCTGCCTCATTAAATTTTGTTTGATGTCAGTTTATTTGGCTTATTACTACTAAGACAACACCGATTATTCCTAAAATAAAGCCGAGAATCTGATTTTTTGTCAACTTCTTTTTCTCTTTAAAAATTAGTAAACCAATAATAATTGGTAAGAGAGTGAAGCCGAGAGTCTTAATTGGTAGAACTACTCCAGCTGGGGCTAATTGAAATGTCCAGTAAAGAGTTGCCAAAGATCCTAAGATACCAAAGCTAGCCAGAGGTACTCGCCAAACCCCTTTTTGAAAAAGTTTTATTTTATTCTTTCTTTCTAACCATAGTATTGGTAAAGAGCCCAGGAAAGCACCAGGGTACCAATAGCTTACGAAAGTCGTTGTGGAAATATTGAAAGAGAAAAACTTCATCATAAATGCTGCTATACCTAGAATTAAGACCATTCCAAGGACAAAGAATAACCATTTTATTCCAGCCTTTTCTTCTTCTTTTGTTTCCTTCTCCTTTTTCGATTTTTTACTTAAAAGAAAAGCGGCAGAAAAGAGAAGAAATACGCCAGGAACTAACTAGATATTTTTGTAGATTGAAATTTCTCCAAGGAATAAAGCAGCTAAGCCTATAGTGAAAACATCCGCCAGCGGGGAAAATAAACCTGTTTTACTAAGACTTAATTTGATAGCTTGTCATTGGCAATAAGCACCAAAAGCGTTTATGAAACCTACTGCTGATATCAGAAGATAAAAAATATCAAATTGGATATTTCCAGTGATTGAAGTAAATAGCCAAGCTAGTCCGGCACAGATGAGAAATTGTAAGGATAAAGCTTTTGCTTTAGGTAGTTTGTTGACAATTGATTTTAAGATAATTAGAGTGAAAGCCCAGATGATTAAAAGTAATCCAAGAGCTACTAACCAGATCATTTGTAAAAGTACATCTCTAAGTAGAGATTATATCACTATTGTTTTATCTGTCAACTTTTTTTAAGTATAGACAAAAAACTATTTTTTTGTATAATATGATTATTAACTCAAAATTAGCAATGAATTTAGTAAAACAGAAAATTAAGACATGAAATTTCTTATTATAGGCTATGGTTCAATTGGAAAAAGGCATGCCAATAATTTGAAATTTATTCTTAAGTCAGAAAGGGATATCATTATATACAGACAACCGGGTGAGAAAAAAGTGCCTGGATTAAAAACATTTTTTAATCTAAAAGATGCTTTATCTGAAAAACCCAATGCTGTTGTGATTGCTACTCCTACTAATTCGCACATCCCGATTGCTTTAAAATGTGCTAAAGCAGGAACACATTTGTTTATTGAAAAACCAGTTTCAAATAATTTAAAGGATATAAAAAAACTTACTAAGCTCATAAAACGAAACAACCTGATTACTATGATTGGTTGTTGTCTACGATTTCATCCCGGTTTAAAACACACGAAGGATTTAATTGCCGAAAAGACCATCGGAAAAATAATTTCGGTGATTGCTCAGGCAGGACAATATTTACCGGATTGGAGAGCAGGAGTAAAATATCAAAACACCTATAGTGCAAAAAAATCGCTTGGTGGCGGGGTAGTACTTGATTTAATCCACGAATTGGATTATCTTTATTGGTTATTTGGAGAGGTAAAAAGCGTATTTGCTTTTACTGGCAAATCTAGTAATTTAACCATTGATACAGAAGATATAGCTGATATTTTATTAAAATTTGAAAATAACATTCAAGCTAATTTACACTTAGATTATATCCAGAGATACCCTCGAAGAGGTTGTCAAATAATTGGCGAAGAGGGCACAATAGTCTGGGATTATTATAAAAATTATATAGAATTGTATAGGCCCAAGACCGGATGGAAAAATTTTATTTTTAAAAACTTTAATAGAAATGATATGTATATTGATGAAATGAAATACTTTATTACCTGTATTAAAAACAAAGAGGAGCCTTTGATTAATTTAGGGCAGGGCATTGAAGTTCTAAAAATGGCTCTAGCCGTTAAAGAGTCTTCAAGGAAGCATAAACTTATAAAATTGCACTAAAAAATAAAATGAAAATAATTGCCATAATTTGTGCCAGGGGTGGTTCAAAAAGACTGCCCCAAAAAAATATAAAACTCTTGGCAGGAAAGCCCTTGATTGCCTATGCAATTGAAGTTGCTTTAAAATGTAAAATGTTTGATAGGGTAATTGTTTCTACTGAAGATAAAGAAATCGCTAAAATTTCAAAGAAATTCGGGGCAGAAGTGCCTTTTATAAGGCCCAAAGACTTGGCCAGAGGGAAAGTGTCCGTCTGGTCCGTACTGCAGTACGTAGTTAGATATCTTGCAAAAACTGAAAATTATATTCCGGATGTAATTGTAAGTCTTAGTCCCACCTCGCCCTTTCGCAGGGTTGAGGATATTAAAAAATGCTTGAAAAAGTTAGTAAGAGAGAAAGCCGATATCGTTACAACGGTTTACGAATCCGATAGAAACCCCTATTTTAATATGATTGAACTCAGAAAAGGAAAAGTTTCTCTAGTGAAAAAACCGCAGAAAAAAATAACTCAAGGCCAGGATGCGCCTAAAGTTTATAGCTTAAATGATGCAGTAAAGGCTATCAGGAGAAACGCTTTGCTCAAGAATGATTCGTTGTTTGCGCTTAAAAACATAAAATTTGTTATAATGCCCAGAGAAAGATCGATAGATATTGATGACCCGCTCGATTTCTTGGTGGCTTCGTTAATTATTAAAAATAAACTAAAATGTTTAACCTAAAAAATAAAACAGTGATAATAACGGGAGGAGCGGGTTTGCTGGGAAGTGCATTTTCAAAAGTATGCGCCCAATTTGAGGCAAATGTTGTAATTGTTGACATTGATGAGGAAAAAGGCAATGAATTAGCAAAGAAAATAAAGTTGGAAACAAAGAATAATAATATAATTTTTCAGAAACGCAATATAACCGACGTTAATGATCTCCAGAAATTAATTGATGAGGTTTTGAGCAGGTTTGGGAAAATAGATGCCTTGCTAAACAGCCCCTATCCAAAGACTAAGAATTATGGAAGGAAGTTTGAGGATGTTGAGTATAAAGATTTTTGCGAAAATATTAATTTACACCTAGGCGGCTATTTCTTGACCATCCAGAAAATAGCCGAAGTTATGAAAAAGCAGGGCTTTGGGAACATTATCAACATTGCCTCAATTTACGGATTTTCCGCACCGAGATTCGAGCTATATGACGGTACGGATATGACGGTACCCGTAGAGTATTCATGCATCAAGGGAGGAATTATCAACCTTACAAAATATTTAGCCTCCTATCTTGGGAAATATAATATTAGAGTAAATGCAATTTCTCCCGGAGGAGTCTGGGCCCAGCAACCGGAAAGTTTTATTAAAAAGTATTCTGAAAAAGTTCTCTTGGGAAAGAAAATGGCAAATACCGATGATTTAACTGGCGTCTTAATATTCTTGCTTTCTGACGCCTCAAAGTACGTTACCGGACAAAATATTGTGGTAGACGGAGGCTTTACCTTATAAGCCCTTTATGAATATTTTTGCAATAATCAAAAAGAAAGTTTTCATCATTGCCGAGGCCGGGGTAAATCACAACGGCGATCTTAAATTAGCCAAAAATTTGGTAGACGTGGCAAAAGAATCCGGGGCTGACGCAGTAAAATTTCAATCATTTCGAGCAGAAAGACTTGTAAGTATAGATACTCCTAAAGTTGAATACCAGAAAAGCCTGACCAATAAGAAGGAATCGCATTATCAAATGATTAAAAAGCTGGAAATAAGCGAGGAATTTCAGAAAAAACTTTTTGATTATTGCAAAAAGAAGGACATTCTTTTTATCTCTACCTCCTATGATGTTGAGAGCGCCAAATTCTTGAATCGGCTCGGGGTTCGGGTTTTTAAAATTGCCTCGGCCGACATTATTGATATTCCTCTCCATGAGTATGTAGCTTCAACAAAAAAACCAACTATAATATCGGTTGGCATGGCCACTTTAGATGAAATTAAAAAAACATTAAACATCTATAGAAAATACAAAAATAGAAATGCAATACTCCTTCATTGCACCTCAAATTATCCGGCAAGTTATAAAAGTTTGAATCTTAAAGTAATCAATACTCTTCAAAAAGAATTTGATATTTTGGTTGGTTATTCTGATCACTCACTAAAAAATTATGCCGGAATAATATCTACTGCCTTAGGTTCTCGCGTAATTGAAAAACATTTTACCCTAGATAGGGCAATGCCCGGACCCGATCATAAAGCATCAATGGAACCTGACGAATTAAAAGAGTTTATTAAAGACATTAGACTCACAGAATTAATCCTGGGAAATGGCAAAAAAACTGTTCAACTAGAAGAAAAAAGCATGAAACAGATATCGCGCAAATCTTTAGTTGCTAATGAAGAAATAAAGAAGGGGCAAATTATTAAAAAAGAAATGCTAACCCTAAAAAGACCCGGTACCGGATTAAAATGGGAAGAGAGAAAACAAATAATAGGCAAAAGAGCGAGAAAAAATATTAGTAAGGATCAATTAATAACCATCAATTTAACTAAATGATTAATAAAGCATGAAGATAGAATTTTTATCAAAAACCAAAATCAATGATGACTTCTTGGCTCAAGTCATCAATCAACTAAAACAGAGCAGAGAAGGAAAGTGGTCTTCTGAAGAAGGAGAGATTCTTGACAAGCTCATTAAGGATTTGGAGTTTCAGAAAATTAATAGAAAACCCAATCTCGATAATTCCACTCATTTTATTCTCCAAGAAAATGAATATAATTATCTGGTTCAGAACGAGAAATCTTCCTGGGCCAATTATCTGATTTTCAGGTATAAATTTAAAATTTATCCGGCCATTAAACGATTAACAAGTTTTCCGACCCACCTCCTTGTTGAGCCTGTATCTTATTGTAATTTAAAATGTACTATGTGTTTTCAATCAGACCAAACTTTTACCAAGCCGCCACATATGGGATATATGGATACCGAATTATTTAAAAAGATTATAGATGAAGCAGTAGAAGAAAACTGCAAGGCCTTAACCATGGCATCTCGCGGCGAACCCCTCTTGCATCCCCAATTTAGCGAACTTTTAAAATACACAAAAGGTAAATTCTTTGACCTTAAACTTAATACTAATGCTATGCTTTTAGATGAAGAAAAAAGTCATCAAATATTAGAAAACGAAATGACCGAGCTCGTCTTTTCTGTTGACTCGGCCGAAAAAGACGAATATGAACGCATCCGCCGGCATGGAAAATTCGAAAAGGTACTTAGCAACATAAAGCAATTTCACGAAATCAGAAAGCAAGAATACCCCGAAACAAAATGTAGAACGCGGGTTAGTGGAGTAAAATATAGCCCAAATTTTGATACTAAATTCTTTGTAGAATTTTGGGGCAAGCTTGTTGATAACGTGACCCAAGTTCCAATGCTAAAGAGATGGGATTCATACCAAAATTCCCCTTTAAATAAACTTTTTCCTTGCTCCCTTCTTTGGGACCGTCTCTACATCTGGTTTGACGGTACCGTAAATCCTTGCGATTATGACTATAAAAGCTTTTTAAATATAGGGAATATTAAAAAAACATCTATCAAAGATATTTGGCTAGGTGAAAAATATACTAAATTTAGAAAAGATCACCTGGAAGGAAAGCGTCCCAGCCACATTCCTTGTGATCGCTGCGAGAATTAATTATGCAAAATATAAAAATTGGGTTTATAGGATATAAGGGGCACGCAACCCGTTTAATTAAAATATTCGACCAAACCAGCCAATGTACAATCCCGTATTTTTATCACCCCCAAGAAGATATTGACCTTAAGAAAATTCCGGTAGTGAACAAATCAAAACTGATTGCAACCCGAAAATTAGATGATTTATATTCATGCGATGGTATTGTGATTTCCTCTCCGACCCCTACTCATTTTTCTTATCTTAAAAAACTGGTAAAGAATTACCGTGGATATATCTTTTGCGAGAAACCCCCAGTTTCAAGTCTGAAAGAATTAAAAACATTAATGAAGTTTCCCTCTAAGGATAAAAAGAGGATTTACTTTGATTTTAATATGCGGTTTGGTTTTTTAAACGAGGTTTTAAGAGATTTCCCCAAAAAATATAATCTTGGAAAACCGATAAGAATAGCAATAGTAAGTGGGCACGGATTAGCTTTTAAGAAATCTTACAAATCATCATGGCGAGCAAATAAGGAGTTGCATAAAGCCGGAGTGTTAGAAACATTAGGGATTCACTTTTTTGATTTAGTCAGTTTTCTATTTGGTTCCCCAAAAGAACTTTTTTACAAAGCCGAGAATCTTTCTCCTTATGGTAATTCTACTGACACATGCCATTTATCATGCAGTTTTGTGAACCAATGTTATTTTAGTTTAACCTGCAGCTACTGCATACCCTTTACAAAAAATATACAGATTAATTACACCAATGGCTCCATTGAGTTTAATGCCGGCAGAATAAAGGTTTTCGGTCCAAGAGAAAGTTTTGATGAAAACGGTTTTTTTACTCATCCTCCTTTGATTTATGAAAAGGCCTTGGACGATAATGCATTATATCTTGAATCTCTGGAAAATTCCTGTCAGTACTTTATTGATTGTATTCGCAATAGACGAAGCACGGATATCAAATACTTTAAACAAAGCATTTTTTCTAATAAAGTATGTTTAACCGTAACCAAAAAATAAAGAAAAAGAAAATTTTCATCATTGGAGCAGGAAAGCACGGAAGGATGATTGCCTCCAGCATCTTGAAAGATAGGTCCTTGGATCTGGTGGGTTTTATTGATCGAAAACAAATAAAGAATGAAAAAATATTGGGCAAAGAGATGTTCGAAAATTTGGAAGAAATTAAAAAAATTAAAAATACTTATTTCATCATTGGCATAGGAGACAATCGAAGGCGAGCAGAAAAATTAAAAGCAATACCTCGGTCAAAAATCATAACAGTAATTGATAAAACAGCCATTATTGACAGGAGAACTAAGATAGAAGACGGTTGTTTTGTAGCGCCAGGAGTTATTATAAATTTTAACACCCACATTAAGAAAAACTGTATTATTAATACAGGTTCCATTATTGAACACGACTGCATAATCGAGGAAGATACCCACATCTGTCCGGGAGTGAAGATGGCCGGAAGTATAAAAATGGGCAAAAATACTTTTATTGGGGTAGGATCTGTAATAATAGATAATATAACCATTGGAGATAATGTAATAATCGGTGCCGGTTCAGTAATAATAGATAACATTCCTGACAATGCCACTGCGGTAGGAGCGCCGGCCAAAGTTATTAAAATAAATGGCAAAAGGATATGAAAATTTCTAACGGGGTGAACTATATTTCTTCAGCCTGCCTTCCCTTCAGAGAGACTTTTAACCTATTAAAATATGGTAGTAAGAATCATTTGTATAATATTGAACTTAGCTCCAATTTAATCCATCAGGAAGATTATTATTCTCCCCTCAAACAATTCCAGAATTTTAATTTTTTAATTCATAATTATTTTCCTGCTCCCAAATTACCTTTTGTTTTTAATTTAGCCTCAAGAAATAAAAATATTTTAGAAAAAAGTATTAATCATTGCAAAGAGGCAATGGATTTGTGTAGCTTTTTACGAATTCCTTTCTACTCTGTTCATTCTGGTTTTTTGCATGATCCCCATCCCCAAGACTTAGGTAAAAAACAAACCCAATATTCCTACATCAGCCGAAAGATGGGTTTGGCAATATTTAAGGAATCCATTAAAAAAGTGTTAACTTATGGGATGGCAAAAGGTGTAAATTTATTAATCGAAAATAATCTGGTGGAAGAAGGCAATTTAATTGATAAGAAAAATAAATTATTTTTAATGGTTGAAACCAACGAAATCCTTAAATTCTTAAGTTCTTTCAATAATTGCCATTTGGGATTGTTGGTAGATGTAGGTCATCTAAAAGTATCGGCAAATTCATTAAAATTTGATCCAGGAAATTTTTTTAAAAAATTAAAAGGATATATTAAAGCATTTCATTTAAGCGATAATAACGGTCAATTTGACCAGAACCTACCTTTTAATAAAAATACCTGGTTCATGCCAATTTTACAAAAAAAAGAATTTCGCGACCTCCAAAAAGTATTAGAATTTAACCAGGATGTTTCCTTAAAGGAAATATTAAGATGCCTAAATCTAATTAATTCATTATGAAAAATATAAAAAAAATCATCAAAAAAATTTCTGTCAAAGATACTATCACCATCAAGAAAGCCTTGAATATAATTGACCAAGAACCTTTGGGTTTTTTACTGATCGTTAACGACAAAAATCAATTTAAAGGAGTTATTACTGAAGGAGATATTCGTAGATTAATTTTGAGTGGAAGGAAATTATCAACTTCTCTTAAAGACTTTATTAATACCAATCCGGTAATTGCTCATTCTAATGATAATCTAGAGAAAATTAAAAACAAATTAAGCAAAAACATTAGATTTATTCCCGTCTTAAATAAAGAGAATCGAGTAATAGATATTTTCCTTTATAGCAAAAGAGTCCTCATTCCAGTAACTAGTCCTTTTCTAAGTGAAGAAGAGTTGAATGGGGTAACAGATTGCGTTCTTTCCGGTTGGATATCTTCTGCTGGAAAATACATTAGCTTATTTGAAAAAAAATTTGCAGAGTACTGTGGTACAAAATACGGAGTGGCTACATCAAGCGGAACCACTGCCCTCCATTTAGCCCTGGTTAGCTTGGGGATTGGGAAGGGAGAGGAAGTGATCATTCCAAATTTAACTTTTATTGCCACCGCTAATGCAGTAACTTATAGTGGGGCTAAGGTAGTTTTGGCAGACATCGAAAAAGATACCTTTAATATCGATCCAAGAAAAATCGAACCTTTGATTACTAAAAATACAAAGGCTATTATACCCGTTCATTTATATGGTCATCCGGTCGATATGGATCCCATTTTAAAGATTGCCAAAAGGCATAATCTCTATGTTATTGAAGATGCAGCGGAAGCCCATGGAGCAGAATACAAAGGAAAAAAAGTTGGTGGCATTGGAGATATTAGTATATTTAGTTTTTATGGCAACAAAATCATTACCACGGGTGAGGGAGGAATGATTACTACTAATAATGAAAAAATAGCCGAAAGAGCCAGAATTTTAAGAAATCATGGAATGGATACAAAGCAAAAATACTATCATCCTTTCTTGGGGTATAATTATCGGCTGACAAATTTACAGGCAGCAATTGGGATAGCCCAACTAAAAAAGATAAAAAATATTATTCAAAGAAAGAGAGAAATCGTCAAATTATACAACCAAGGATTAAAAGATATTCCAGAAATAATTTTACCCATAGAAAAGAACTGGGCAAAAAATGTATATTGGCTCTACTCGATCTTAATCAACGAAGAGAAATCAAGAATTGACCGAAATTCATTGATTGACAAGCTTCAAGCAAAAAAAATAGATGCAAGGCCATTTTTCCTTCCTATTAATGAACAACCCTACTACTTCAATAGGATCCGATTTCCAGTTAGTAAAAACGTATCTTCTCGAGGATTAAATTTACCTTCTTCTATAAGCATAGAGAATGAAGAGATAAAATATGTTATTTCTAGTATTAAAAAAGTATTTAAGAAATATGGGAAATAAAGACATAAAAATTTGTTTGTCAATGGATCAAAGGAGTTCTGTATTTGGATACGCTATAGCTACTTTACTGAGAGAGCGTTACCAAGTTAAGACGTTTTATGATATTGGATGTCGCAAAAAAGACGAAGCTTTTTTTAAGTTTCAAAAGGAGTTTTCCTATACACCTCTTTTTATTAAAGAAGAATTAGACAAAAAAGCCAAAGAAGAAAAGATTGATATTTCCTATCTTAAATCCCTGGGAGAAGAATACGGCCTGCCCAACCTCTGGCCGTATATTACTATGGATAGGTATTTTATGGTGAATCATCAGAAAACTGAGTATTTGGAGCCGCGCCCGGCACTCTCTCACGATCAAATGCTGAAACACCTGCAGGTTTACTTCAGAGAAATAAAAAAATCCCTCGAACAGGCCTTGCCGGATGTGATTATTTTTGAGGCCGTCGGATCTACGGAATCTTATATCCTCTATCAGATTGCCAAAAAAATGGGAATTAGGACTATTATCCTGGACCATTTCCGGATTGGAAACTGGGTAATTCTAAACGATAATTGCTATAATATTTTTTCCAAAGCCAATGAGATTTTTGAACTTTTAAGAAAGGGTAGCCGCCAAAGCAGGTTCAATGAAGAAGCAAGGGTCTTTCTCAAGCGGCTACTGGAGGAGCCCTCGAGTCCCTATTATGATGACGCTTCATCAAAATTTCCTTCTTTCTTCAATAAACTTTCAAAAGTAGCCCGTTACTTTATTGAGTTTAGCAAAGAAGGATCTTCAATCCTTTACCTTAAAAGGCATTGGATAAAAAGCTGGAGAAAATTCACCGGCTCAGGTCTCGTTTTTGAGAAGCCAAAAAAAGGAGAAGATTTCGCTTTTTTCCCTTTGCATTTTGAACCGGAACTCGCTACACTCCTGCTCGCTCCATTTTACGTTAACCAGATTGCCTTAATTCAGAATATCGCTAAATCTTTACCAGTTCACTTTAAGTTATACGTTAAAGAGCACCCGGCCATGCTTTACTATCGCTTCCCCTCTTATTTTAAAGAGCTGAAAAAAATTCCCAATGTGCGCTTAATAGATACGAGAGTTAATAGTTTTGATTTAATAAGAGAGTCTAAGATCGTTTTAACAATTACAGGCACCGCTGGCTGGGAGGCGGTTTTGCTGAAAAAACCAATAATCACCTTTGGTTCCTGTTTTTACAATAAGCTCCCTCAGGTTCAGCATTCAGACAACATTGAAGAGCTCCCCTCCCTTATAAAAGAATCTTTAGAGAATCATCAGCATAACGAGGAAGAATTAACCGATTTTATATCAGCCATCCTTGAAACATCTCTACCTCTTGATTACATGAAGCTGTGCTGGTCAGGATCGGTCTCTTCGAAAGAAATTTTAGAAGATCAAGATTTCCATAATTTCGTTGCGGTCTTGGCCAAAGAGTTTAAATTACGACCTCTGGAATAAGAAGAATGCAATTGGTATAGATATAAAGCTAGATATTACCCGCCCAACTATTATTCCGAGCAGTCCAAAAAAATATAGAGATATGAATAGAATTAAAATATTAATTATATTCAGAGTTGTATCGTATGTGTATAGGGTTTTTGTTTTCGCTTTAGCAACAAAAGAAAGGCGGGGTAAGAATGTTATATTTCCTAAAACAGCAATGGCATAAATTCTAGAATAAAAAACTGAATCCATGTAGGCGGGGAAGAATAATTTAAAAACTAGATCAGCAAATATTATATATAAGACAACGGCTCCCGCTAAAAATAAGCCATATCGGATCACCTTAGGTCGGATGGTTTTTTTTATTTCTTGGTCATCTTTCACTGAGAGTTTAGGCAGGGCTAGATGTTTAAGGGTTCTAGTAGTTTCTCCTATATAATCTGGCAAAACGACTGCAAAAGAATAAATGGCTAGTTCAATCGCTCCTAGGTAATGGAAAATTAAAATTTTATCAATCTGACCCCCAATTGTTCCAATAATCCCAATTAAGCTTAAGTGCTTACCATAACTTATGGTTTTTTGATCAACATTTTGGCTGGGCGGTATTTTTTTTAGGGTAAGAAAATAGAAAAATATAGATAGAATAGAACTAGCTATAAAATAAGTTAAGATAATATAGATTACATTTTTTGTTAAAAAAATAGCAGTGATTATTACCGCTGCAGTCAAAAAATTCCTAATTAAGGTGTACTGGGATCCCAAATCAAACCTTTTTTTACCCAAAAGATACTCTCCGTAGATAGAAAAGCTGTTTATAATAGGTGAAAGGAACCCCACGATTAAAAAAGAAAGAGCTAAAACTTGATTATCGTTAAGCCAATAATAGACTGCCAGAGCAAATCCCGCCAAAAGTATAAGAGCACTCCATCTAAGCTTAGTTTTTAATATCAGCTTTATTGTTCCATCAAAGTTTCTAGAAACTGCTCTCACCGTAGCCGATTTCATTCCTTGTAAAGAAAAAATAGCCAAAATTCCGGCTAGAGATAAAATAAATTTATACTGGCCATATATTTCTTTTGGTACAAAATTGGCCCAAATTATACCTAGTCCTAAAGAAATAAATAACGCTCCAGTTCGAGAGAGGGTAAGCCAGGATCCTCCTTTAGCCAAATAAACATTATCGGTGCCGGTATATTTTTGAGTTCTTCTTAAAAATTGATACAGCCAGGACTTGATTTTATTTATCATTTTTATCAATTTATTTTTTAAAGATAATTGTAATATATCCTCCAAAAGACCAATTAGAGTCGAAATTCTTTAAAAGGGGCAGTAAAACACCAGGAGTTTTATTTGGGAATATCATTCCCGAAACCAAGTGATCGATATTTTTTAGACCGAGACTTTCCCCTAAATTGATTAAGTAGTTTTTATTAAATTTAAGCGCTCCTCGTTCCTCTTTCTTAATAAGGCTGAAAAGAAACACCAAGGGATTGTTTCTATTGGGCTCTGAAACAATAACGTATTTTTTTGACACTCTTTTCATTTCATAGAGAACCTTTTTAGGATTATTAAGATGGTGAAGCAAGCTAGAGCAAAAAGTTATATCAAATGATTGGTCAGGAAAAGGCAAATTTTCAGCATCACCGTAAACTAGTTTATAATCAGGCTTGGCTTTAAATATTTGTTTTGAGAAATCCAATCCAGTTACTTGACATATTTTGGCAAAATAATAAGCAAAGAATCCATTACCACAACCCACATCTAATAAAGTAGTATTTTTTAATAAAGAGATGTTTTTTTGAATAAACTTTATTTTAGGCATGCTAAAAGCCTCAATCACAGGATGTTTGGGGTTGCGTCGTTTAACTAGATAAAATTTCTCCCAGAAATTTTTTTGGTAATTATATTGAATCAGATTTGAAAAATAGTTGAAAAGTTTTTAATAAAATCCCCAGATCAAGAACAATGCTTCTATTTTTTAAATAGTAAAGGTCATATTGGAATTTTTCCAAGCTGTCCATAACCGATCTCCCATACCGAAACTTTATTTGAGCCCAGCCGGAGAATCCAGGCTTAATAAGATGACGCAAATGATAATGGGGGATTTGTTTTTCCAGTTGTTGGACAAATTCTGGTCTTTCCGGCCTCGGTCCCACCAGAGATATGTCTCCTTTTATAATATTTATCATTTGTGGTAGTTCGTCGAGATGGGTCTTCCTAAGAAACCTTCCCGTCTTGGTTACTCGGGGATCATCGACTTCTGCCCAAATGGCGTTTTCTTTTTCCGCATCAACTCTCATTGACCTGAATTTAAAAAGCAAAAATGGCTTTCTGTCTTTTCCAACTCTTTCTTGTTTATAGAGTATAGGGCCTCTGTCTTCTAGTTTTATGGACAGAGCAATTAATGGTAAAAGGGGAGAAGTTATAATTAAAATAAGAACAGATAATATGAGATCAACCATCTTCTTTAGCTTATCGTAGAATCCTTTATCGCCTTCTTTGAGGTTTTCTAAAAACCAATTAATGTTTATGGAATTTACGGGAATTTTTTGGCAGATAAGTTCATAGGCCTTGGAAAAATCCATAAAATTTATTCTAGCTGAAAGGCAGCGATAAAGACTTTTAAGAACTTTTGGATTTGATTTTAGATCTTCAGCTACAATTAAGGTATCAATTCCCAGTTCTTGAATTTTGCTTTCAATATCGTCTTCATCGCGGTCAATAATCGAGGTTAACTTGTATCCTAAATAAGGACGACGAGATATTTCTTGAGAGATTTCTTGAACCTTTAATTTTTCTCCCAAAATAGCCACTTTGTTTAAAAGGTGGGCTGAGAAGAGAAAGTAGAACAGTTTTCTCCATGCCCAAAACAAGATTCCAAAAATAATAACATTTAAGGCCAAATTGGTTTTAGGGGTTAGGTCGGAAAATGGTATCAAATAGAAAAATATCACTCCGGCAATAAAACCAGTAAAAAGTCCAAGAGAAAGTCGTTGGTAAAGATTTATTTTGGTCCGGATTATATTAAGGTCATAGAGTCCGGAGATATAAAAGATTATCAGCCAAAAGGAATACAATATAGAAAAAGGCAAAAGGTGGTCTAAAAAAATAACAGTGTCAAATTCGTCCAGGAACCCTAAAAAAACTGTCAGAAACAGAGAAAAGTAGAGCAAAAAAACATCCCCAAAAAATAAAAGGATTTTTCTTAAGTTTAAAACCCTTGACATATATTTATCTTAAGTTAAATCTTGGAAAAATTCAAGATTGTTTATATTATGAAACTAAACTAAGTTTAGTTTGTAATGATTTGCAATTTTCTATAAATTATTTAAAATAAATCTATGGGGAAACAATCTCAAGAAAAATGGGACAGACGAGAATATGAAGAAACAGCATGGATAGAAAATAAGGGGCTTTATTCTTGGTTGGAAAAAGCCTGCCTTTTTATTATCCAATGGGGGACTTATTTGGTTTTGTTTGCTTCTCTTCTTGTCCTTAGATCTTCTTATTTTCCTTTTGTTACCCCAAAGACCATTTTCTTTAATGCCATAGTAGAAATCATTCTGGCAGCTTATTTAATTCTAGCTATTTCCTATCCTCGCTACAGGCCAAAGCTTAATCTTTTAAGCATTGCCATTTTAATATTTTTAGGAGTTTTGGTTTTAACCTCGGTTTTTGGCATTAACTTTTCCCGGTCTTTCTGGTCAACCCACGAGAGAATGACCGGGCTTTTTACCATGCTTCACCTGACAGCTTTCTTTTTTATCCTAACCAGCACATTTAAAAAGAGAGAAGACTGGGAGAAGATTTTAGGGGCTTCCATAATAGCCGGTGTCTTGCTCTCTTTATATGTTTTGTTTTCAGACCAGATTTCTAGCCGGGGAGGGGGAACGATCGGCAACACCTCTTTTATGGCAGCTTACCTCCTTTTTAACGTATTTTTCGCCTTGATTATATTTTTATCAAAAAAGAATTTAGGCTGGCAGGTTTTCTCTGGAGTAAGTCTCTTGGTTTTAGTTCCTACTCTTTTGACTTCCGGAGGTAGGGGAGCAATCTTCTCTTTTTACGTAGGCCTGGCTTTATTGGTTTTAGGCTATTTGGCATTTTCCCGCAGCCAGACTTTAAAAAGAATAGCCCTGGGATTGGTTTTAACCACTGTTATCTTTGGAGTCACTGCTTTTGTATTACAACCTGATTTTCTAACAACTAAAACCAACAGCTTGATGCACGAAATGAAGCCTCGCTTTACTGTCTGGGGCATTGCTTTAAAGGCTTTTCAAGAGAAGCCATTGTTGGGCTGGGGACCGGAAAACTTTCACGTTCCTTTTAGTAAGCACTTTAATCCCTGTCTATTTATTGGTGAGTGCGGGGGAGAAATTTGGTTTGATAGAGCCCATAACATTGTCTTTGATACAGCAGCTTCTTCTGGTGTTTTAGGTCTTTTGAGCTATTTATCTATTTTTAGCGTAGCTATTTTCGGTCTTTTAAGAGCAGCTAAAAAAGTGGAAAATTTAAGAAATATCTTTTTACCTTTGGGCATGACCTCTCTTTTAATAATTTATTTTATCCAGAATGGTTTGGTATTTGATATGATAAATAGTTACCTTGTTTTCTTTTTAAGTTTGGGATTTGTTAGTTTTCTTGCCTTTAATAATAAAAGAGAAGAATCAGATGACAAAAGAGTCAAACCAGTCCATCCTCTCCTATTAATGATGATTATTGTTGTTATGGGGGGTATATTTTGGCTGGGCAACATTAATCAGGCACAATCAGGCGTTGCCATTGTTAATGTGGTAAATCCTCAAAATAATATTGAAGAGTCAACTATCTATTTTAAGGAGTCTTTGAATTACTTTATGGAAAAATATGAAACAAGAGAGCACTTTACGAGGAAGGTTTCTCAGTTAATTTTTAGTGGCGGTGGGGAGGATCGAGAGGCGCTTGTAACAGCCCTAGAGTTGGCTGAAGAAGAAATGGTAAAATCAACTGAAGAGAATCCTCTTGATTTTAGAACTCATCTTTTCTTAGGGAAGCTTTACAGCAACTCTTACCAAATTTCTGGCAGTAGAGAAAAACTTGAGCTTGCCGAAAAAATATTAGAAAGGGCAATAGAGTTAGGGCCAACTAATCAACAAGGATATTGGTATTTAGGAGAAATAAGATTCGCTCAAGGAAGAAATGAAGAGGGAATTAATTTATTCCAAAAAGCAGTTGACCTAGAACCCAGGTTTGGCCAGTCTCATTGGTTTTTGGCCATGGCTTATCAGATTATAGGTGAAGATGAATTAGCCCTCCAAAAAATAAAAGAAGCTGAAGTGTTTGGCTACGATTGGAGAGAAAAACTAGATAACGTAGTTAGAATAATTAGAATTTACAGCGCCAGGGATGATGACGCTAATCTTATTCCTCTTTTGGAAAGGGCCTTAGAGCTTCAGCCAAGATCTTCTCAATTTTGGGCAATGCTGGCTGCCAGCTACGCCAATACTGGTGAGTTTGATAAAGCTAGAGAAGCAGCTAAAAAAACAGCAGAAATTGATCCAAGTTTAGTACCTCAAAACGAAGAATTTTTAAAATCTTTACCAAAATAAATGTTTAAGAAATTTATATTCATAATCGCTATAGTTGTTATTTTTCTACCTCTTTTTGCCAATGCCCAAGAAACTATGGGTAATGTTCGCAGTTTTTACGTTGAGTCATCTTATGATTTAACCCAGAGAGATCAGATTACCGCTACCCTGAGAAAGATTTCTCCCCAACTTTATTATTATATCGATGACAGTTGGTGGGACGATCTTACTACAGAGGAGCAGGATACGGTAAAGCGATCTTTTAATTCTCTGACCGAAGAGTTTGAATCTCGAATTTATCCGGTTTTGACCCAAACTTTTGGCAAAGAATGGAGTCCTGGTATTGACAACGATACCCGGATTACTATTCTCATCCATCCCATGCAAGAGTATGCCGGAGGTTACTTTAACAACGGGGATGAATATCCAAAATCTCAAGTTCCAGATTCCAACGAGAGAGAAATGATTTATCTAAACAGTAATCTCATCAATAGTTCTTTAACTAAGAGTTTTTTAGCTCACGAATTCGTTCATTTGATTATTTTCAATCAAAAAGATAGAGAATACGATCTAGCTGAAGAGGTTTGGCTTAATGAAGCCCGAGCCGAATACGCTCCTACTTTTTTGGGATATAACAAAGAATATAATAGTTCTAATCTTCAGAGGCGCGTTCGTGACTTTTTAGATCAACCCTTTGATTCTTTAACTGAATGGCGGAATAACACTCACGATTACGGAGTTATAAATCTCTTCACTCAATATTTAGTTGATCATTACGGTGTGAAAATTTTAGTTGATTCCCTCAAGTTAAAAAAAGTAGGGATTCCATCTTTAAATGAAGCTTTATTGAAAAACGGATTTAATGATGATTTTTCTCAAATTTTTACTAACTGGACTATTGCTGTTTTAGTTAACGATTGCGATCTTGCTGAAAAATATTGTTACTATAATGAGAATCTTCAAAATTTCCGCATCACTCCTTTAATAAACTACCTTCCTTTTATTGGAGAAAGCACACTATCTGTAACCAATACCACTAAAGACTGGGCCGGCAATTGGCATAAGTTCATAGGGGGGAACGGGACCTTAGAAGTTGAATTTCAAGGAAACGAGGAAGCTAATTTTAAGGTTCCATATTTACTTCAGGATTCTTCTGGAGAATATTCCATTGGCTTTTTAGATCTTGGCGAAGATAATAAGGCTAATATTTCTATTTCAGACTTTGGAGAGCAAAACACTTCTTTTACTATTATCCCTCTTTCGCAGACAAAATTCTCGAATTTTACTGAAATTGAACCATCTCGTTCTTTTTTCTGGTCAGCTTCCACTATTGAAGAAGGCTTTATAAAGCCTCAGCCGCCAATTATCACAAAACCAATTTCAGAAATGACAGTTTCTGAACTTTTAGCCAAGATTGCTGAGATTCAAGCTATGATTGTTCAGCTTCAAGTTCAACTGGCAGCATTAAATAATAATCCGGGTCAAATTTCCTGCCAGGCAATAACCGATAATCTCTATTACGGTTTAATGTCAGATAACAGAGTAAAATGTCTCCAGGAGTTCTTGGTTTCCCAGGGTTCTGATATTTATCCTCAAGGGTTAACAACTGGCAATTTCCTTTCTTTGACAAAAACAGCTGTTATTAAATTTCAAGAGAAATATGCAGCTGAAATTTTAACACCTTTGGAACTGGAGCAGGGGACAGGCTTTGTGGGGATTAGCACCCGAGATAAAATTAACGAGCTTTTGAGCCAGTAATTACTTGACACCTAGTTCTTATTTTGTTAATATGAATTCAGTGAGTGTAACCCGCAAGGGTTCCATTCTTTGTCGGCGAAAGACCTCCCTCGAGCGAGGTTTTTTGCTTTAATAAAAGTTTTGTTATATAATCTAATAATATACCTTATTTAAAAGGTGTGTTAAAATAATAAAATAATTAATCAATTTAAATTATGGCAAAAGTTCGCGTATTTTCCACTCAAAGTTGTCCTTATTGTGTAAACTTAAAAGAATTCTTGAAAGAGCATGATATTAAGTTTGAGGATATTGACGTTTCTCAAAACAAAGAAGCTTTAAATGAAATGGTTGAGAAATCAGGACAGATGGGCGTTCCCGTAGTTGATATTGGCGGTAAAATTATTGTCGGATTCGATAAAGAGAAAGTTTCCAATTTATTAAAGATTAAAAGTTAAATTATGATTAAAGTCGCTATCAATGGTTTTGGAAGGATCGGCCGCACATTCTTTAAGCAAGCCTTAGAGAGGCCGGAAGTTGAGATTACAGCTGTTAACGATCTTACCGATGAGGAAAATTTAGCCTATCTTTTAAGATATGATACGGTTTACGGAAAATACGATAAAGAAGTCAGGGATTTAAAAGAAAAGGGCAAGAAGTATTTAGTTGTTGAAGGAAAGAAGATTTTGAGTTTAAGCGAGAAAGATCCGAAAAATCTTCCCTGGCGAAAATTGGGCATAGATGTGGTTGTTGAGTCAACCGGAGTTTTTAATTCAGCTGATAAAGCGGCATTTCATTTAAAAGCTGGAGTAAAAAGAGTGGTTATTTCAGCTCCGGCCAAAGGAGATGTTGAGCATGTTTTGTGCGGGGCAAACGAAGACAGATTATCCAGCCCTTCGCTTGGGGAAATTACCTCAAATGCTTCTTGCACTACTAATGCTGTGGTTCCGGTTGCTGCCGTTTTGATGAAAAATCCCGGAGTTAAAAAAGCTATGCTTAATACTATCCACGGATATACCGTAAGCCAGGCCTTGGTTGACAGCCCTTCTCCTAAAGATTTTAGGAAAGGAAGAGCAGCTGCTCAAAATATTATTCCTTCCCATACCGGAGCTGCGGAAGCGGCCGCTAAATCGCTTCCTTACTATGAAAAGATTTTTGATGCTATCGCTTTAAGGGTTCCTGTAATTTCAGGGTCAATTATTGATTTTACATTTGTATCAAAGAAAAAAACATCAGCCAAAGAAATAAATAATATTTTAAGAAAAGCGGCAAAATCCGACACTTGGAAAGGAACTTTAAAAGTATCTGAAGAACCTTTAGTTTCTTCAGACATTATTGGCGATCCTTCAGCTTCCATTATTGATCTTTCTTTTACTAGGGTTGTTGACGGAGACTTAGTTAAGGTTCTTTCTTGGTATGATAACGAATGGGGTTATTCTCATACCTTATTGGAACATGTTATTTCGGTGGGAAAATTAATTAAAAAGTAGGTTTTCTGGAAACGTTAAGGCCAGCGCCGCTTTAGCGGCGCTTTTGTTTATTTTTTAATACTTGGTATAATAAAACAATGATTAAGAAAAAGAATTTATACTATCCTTTAGATGAAATAAAAAAGAGGGCTTGGGCAAATAACCCCCAAATTTACAGAGAAGCTGCTAAAAATCCGGTTAAGTTTTGGGAAAAGTTAGCCAAAGAGCTTTTTTGGTTCAAATCATGGAAGAAGGGATTTTTGCACAAAGCCCCATATTTTAAATGGTTTCTTGGAGGAAAGATAAACATAACTTCTAATATTTTTGAAAAGAACATATTGGGATTTGAGAAAATTAAGAATAAAGTGGCTCTAATTTGGGAGCCGGAATCTCTAGAGGAAAAACCAACAATTTTAACTTACGGAAATCTTTTTCGGAAAGTAAATAAACTAGCTAACGCTCTTTTGAAATTAGGAGTGAGAAAAGGGGATAGGGTCGGAATTTATCTGCCAATGATCCCCGAGGTTATTATTTCTATGCTTGCTTGCGCCAGAATTGGAGCTGTCCATTCTGTGGTTTTTTCCGCTTTCTCGTCTCAAGCATTAAAGGTAAGGATGGAGGACACTAAAGCCAAAGTTTTAATTACTTCTGACGGATATTACAGAAAAGGGAAGATTATTAATTTAAAGCAAAAAGCCGACCAGGGCATAAAAGGAACCAATGTAAAAAAAGTTGTCGTCGTAAACAGGGCTGGCAATAAAGTGGGGATGAAAAAAAGAAGGGATTTTTGGTGGAAAGATTTAACGGAGAAAGAAAATGACTGGTCTAGACCCAAAGTAATGGATTCAGAAGATCTCTTGTTCATACTCTATACTTCAGGGTCAACCGGGCGTCCAAAGGGTTGCGAACACGTTACCGGAGGCTATGCTGTTCAAGCTTATTGGACAGGCAAGTGGATATTTGACTTAAAAGAGGATGATGTTTTTTGGTCTACGGCTGATATCGGCTGGGTTACAGGACATACATATAGTTGTTATGCTCCCTTACTTAACGGAGCTACTTTCTTAATTTTTGAGGGAGCGCCAAATTGGCCTTTTCCTGACAGGTGGGCTAAAATTATTGAAAAGTACGGAGTGACCACTTTTTATACCGCTCCCACGGCTATTAGAATGTTTGAAAAATTGAGCAAGTCTTTATTAAAAAAATATAGTTTTAATACTTTGCAAATTCTAGGTTCGGTTGGCGAGCCAATCGACGAAACTTCCTGGCTTTGGTATTTTAATGAAATAGGGAAAGGAAAGCTGCCGCTTGTTGATACTTGGTGGCAGACAGAAACCGGAGGAGTTTTAATTACTTCTTTGCCGGGCATGGGTCCCTTTAAACCGGCCTTTACTGGATTGCCGTTTCCAGGAGTGAAAATTGATATTTTAGATGAGAAAGGAAAAAGCCTGCCGGCTGGAAAGCAGGGAGCCCTTGTTATCCTTCCTCCTTTTTCTCCGGGGCTTTTGCGAGGAGTTTATAAGAATCCGAAGAAGTATTTAAAAACTTATTGGACAGAATACAGCAAAAAAGTTTATTTTACAAGCGACACCGCTTATAAAAATAAACAGGGGCTTTTGCGAATTGTCGGCAGGGTGGATGACGTAATTAAGGTGGCTGGCCACCGCCTCACTACCGGTGAACTAGAGAATATCATTACGGCTATCCCTAATATTGCCGAGTCTGCTGTAGTTGGGAAGCCAGATAAAATAAAAGGAGAAGTACCCGTGGCCTTTGTCGTTTTAAAAAAACCAAAGTCCCAAAAGAAAGTTAAAAAAGAGGTTAACAGTCAGGTTCTCCAGGGAATTGGCCCCATTGCTTTAATTAAAGAAGTTTTTATCGTCAGAGATCTTCCTAAAACCAGATCAGGAAAAATCATGAGACGTATTTTAAAGAGATTATTTACCGGCGAAGCTTTGGGCGATCTTTCAACTCTAGCTAATCCAGAAAGCGTTGAAGTTATAAAAAAACAATTAAAAAACAGCTTATGAAGCAAAAATTAGGCCAAAGAGAAAGAGGGTTTACCTTAGTAGAGCTTTTAGTGGTTATAGCGATAATTACTCTTTTGTTCAGCGTCGCCTTTGTTAACATTAGAGATGCCCAATCACAGGCAAGAGACGCTAATGTTAGAGAAAATTTACTTGCCGTTATAAAGATAGCCGAATTTAGCTTGAGTAAAAGCGTTAATGATTACGACGTAGTTTGCAATGATTCAGACAATACTTTAAGCGATGGCGGAGACTTTGGAAGATTGGAATATTCAATTGAAACAAATAATGGACGAAGAACGGTAAATTGTTTTGAGTCCCCAGACAAGAAATCTTATGCTATCTCTTCTCCTTTGTTGTATTTGCCGGGCCACTGGTGCATAGATTCAAGCAGCATTTCAAAATTTATTTCAGATCCTATTTCTACCAGCCAATGCCCTTAATAAAGCCAATCTATGAAAGACAAATCTAAAAAATATATTCTTTGGTTTAAGGATATTTCTTTAAAAGAAGTGCCTTTAGTCGGGGGTAAAAACGCTTCTTTGGGAGAGATGTACCAGCAATTAACTAAAAAGGGAATTAGTATTCCTAACGGCTTTGCTTTAACTTCTAAAGCTTTTTGGCACTATTTAAAAATAAACAAGTCTGATAAAGAGTTAAAGGATATTTTCAGAAATTTTAATCCAAATAGCATTAAAAACTTGAAAGAAACCGGGAAAAAGGCTAGAAGCCTTATTCTAAAAACAGATTTCCCTTCGGATTTAAAAAAAGAGATTTTAAATAATTATAAAATCCTTTCAAAAAAATATGGGAAAGATTTTACAGATGTTGCCGTAAGATCTTCAGCTACGGCCGAAGATATGCCCAATGCCTCTTTTGCCGGCCAATTCGAAACTTTTTTAAATATCAAAGGAGAGGAAGAGCTTTTAACGGCTGTTAAAAAGTGTCTGGCCTCTTTGTTTAACGACAGAGCCATTGCCTATAAAGAAGAAAAAGGATTCTCCCAGCTAAAAATCGCTCTTTCTATAGGAGTTCAGAAAATGATCAGGTCTGACTTGGCTTCTTCCGGGATAATGTTTACCCTGGATACAGAAACCGGCTTTTCTAATGCGGTTTTGATTAATTCAATCTGGGGAATAGGGGAGATGATTGTTAAAGGGGAAATTACTCCAGATGAATTTTATGTTTTTAAACCCACTTTAAAGCAGGGATATCCGTCTATAATATTAAAGAATTTAGGAAGAAAAACTAAAAAATATATTTATCATGAAAAAGGCGGTTTAAGAGAGATGAACGTTCAAAAAAGCCAACAACTGAAATTTAGCATAACTGACAAAGAAATTTTACAATTATCTCGCTGGGCCTGCCTAATTGAGAATCATTATAAGATACCTCAAGATATTGAATGGGCAAAAGACGGAAAAACGGGCCAACTATTTATAGTTCAATCACGGCCAGAAACCGTTCACGCAGTTCAAAAAGGAAGAGTATATGAAGAGTATGAAATAAAAACTAAGAAAAAACCAATTTTAACTGGTATTGCTGTCGGTAATAAAATAGGTACAGGAAGGATTAGGATAATTTCTGATGTTTCCAAGATTGATCAATTTAAAAAAGGAGAGGTTTTGGTCGCTGAGATAACAGATCCTGACTGGGTTCCAGCCATGAGGATAGCTTCAGCCATTATTACTAATGAAGGAGGAAAGACGGCCCATGCTGCCATAGTAAGTCGGGAGCTTGGGATACCGGCCATAGTTGGAACAGAAATTGCTACAAAAATTCTAAAAACAAGACAGACCGTAACTGTTGACTGCACTCAAGGGCTAAAGGGAAGGATTTATTCCGGTCGGGTTCCTTATAAAATTAAAAGGTACGATTTAAAAAAAGTGCCTAAACTTAAGACAAAAATAATGGTAAACGTAGGAGCCCCAGAAATTGCTTTCAAAAATTCTTTTCTGCCAAATGACGGGGTGGGGTTAGCCAGAGAAGAATTTATTATTGCAGAAAAAATTAAAGTTCATCCCTTGGCTTTATACCATTTTAAAAAATTAAAGAATAAAAAGATAAAGCAGAAAATTGAGAAGATTACAGTTGAGCACAAAGACAAAAAGGAATATTTTATAAAAGAATTAGCCGAAGGAGTGGCTCAAATAGCTGCTGCCTTTTGGCCTAAAGAAGTAATAGTTAGGTTTTCTGATTTTAAAACCAATGAATACCGTGGTTTAGTTGGAGGTGAGCTTTTTGAGGGCAAAGAGTCCAATCCAATGTTGGGTTTTCGGGGCGCCTCTCGTTATCTTGATATTCAATTCCAGCCGGCCTTTAAGATGGAGGTTCAAGCCATAAAAAGAGTCAGGGAAGTTTTTGGCCTAAAGAATGTTTCAGTTATGGTTCCCTTTTGCCGGACAATCAAAGAAGGCAAGGCAGTGGCTGACTTGATAAAAAAGTTTGGCTTAAAAAGCAAAGATTTAAGAGTTTACGTGATGTGTGAGATTCCAGCCAATATTGTTTTAGCAGAAGATTTCTTGAAAATCTTTGACGGAATGTCTATTGGAAGCAATGACTTGACTCAATTAATTTTAGGAGTTGACCGGGATAATGCTAAAATAGCTTATATCGGAGACGAAAGAAACGAGGCAGTCAAAGAAATGATAAGAGATGTTATAAAGGTTTGCCGACAAAAGAAAAAGTATATAGGAATTTGCGGCCAAGGTCCTTCAGATTATCCAGATTTTGCCAAGTTTTTAGTTAAAGAGAAAATTGACAGCATTTCTTTAAATTCAGATACCGTAATTAAAACAATTTTAAAATTGGCTAAAAAATAAAACTATGTTTGATATTATTACTTTTGGTTCAGCTACCAGAGACGCTTTCTTTATTTCAAAGAAGTTTTTACTGGCAAGACATAAGAAGTTTACTACTGGTAGGGGACTTTGCTTGTCTTTGGGCTCTAAAATAGAGATTGAAGACGTTTTATTTCGGACAGGAGGCGGAGGAACAAATACGGTAACCACTTTTGCCAATCAGGGATTTAAGACAGCTTTTTGCGGAACAATCGGCAAGGATATTTCGGGACAGATGATTATTAACGAACTAAAAGCATCAAAAATTTATGACGGATTTGTCCGTCAAACCAACTTAAAGCCAACCAGTTATTCGGTAATCCTTACTTCGCCCGGCAAAGACAGAACTATTTTAGCTTATCGAGGAGCTTCCACAGAACTTGCCAAAAAAGATATTTCTTGGAAAAGACTGAAAGCCAAATGGCTGTACTTAGCCCCTCTTTCCGGAAAACTTTGCGGCCTCTTTGAGCACTTGGTTGATTTTGCTTATAAAAATAAGATGAAGGTTGTCGTAAATCCCGGAAAATCCCAGCTTTCTTTAGAAAAAAAGACCTTGAAGAGAATTTTAAAGAAAATTGATATTTTAATTCTCAACCAGGAAGAAGCCTCTCTTCTTACCAATATTCCTTACCAAAAAGAGAGAGAAATCTTCCAGAAGCTGGATGAACTGGTTTCCGGCATTGCCATAATGACTAAAGGGCCGGAAGGCGTAATAGTTTCTGATGGAAAGTTTCTCTATCAAGCAAAACCCGTAAGATCAAAGGTGGTTGAGAGAACGGGAGCTGGAGATTCTTTTGGTTCCGGTTTTGTTTCCAGTTTTATGAAAGAAAAAGATATTGAAAAAGCTATTCAGTTTGGCGTGGCCAATGCTTCATCTTGTCTTAAAGAGTGGGGGGCCAAAGACGGGTTATTGAAAAAAGGCCAGAAATGGACTAAGGTAAAGATTAGAAAAGAGCTCTGTTCAGCCGAAACTAATATTTGCCAAATTAAATAAATGCCAAGCTTAAAGTATTATTTTAAAAAAGCCCGAAAAGAAGGCTTTGCTATTGGGCAGTTTAACGTTTCTAATCTTGAAACCTTGAGAGCTGTAATTTTAGCTGCCCAGAATCTGAAAAGCCCGGTTATCATCGGCACGTCAGAGAGGGAATCTCAATTTTTAGGAATGAGGCAGGCTGTATCTTTAGTGAAGACGTTTAGGAAAGAAACTGGTCTTCCCATATTTTTAAACCTTGATCACGGCAGGTCTTTCAGGTATATTAAAAAAGCGATTGATCTAGGGTATGATACTTGCCATTTTGACGGATCAAAACTAAAGTTAAGAGAAAATATAAAGATTACCAAAAAAGCGGTAAAATATGCCAGAAAAAGAGATATTTTAATTGAAGGGGAAGTGGGATTTGTCTCAGGATCATCAACCCTTTTTACTAAAATTCCTAAGCTGAACAAAGAAGATTTTACAGACCCCCTCAAAGCAAAAAACTTTATCAGGCAGACTCAAGTAGACAGACTTGCTGTTAACGTGGGAACACTTCATGGAATGAGTTCTTCTGGCAGAAATCCCAGAGTTAATTTAAAGCTGTTAAAAGCGATAAAAAAAGCTGTTGGGAATTTCCTTCTTGTCTTGCATGGGGGTTCCGGGGTTTCTGAAAAAGATATAAGGGAAGCAATAAAACTGGGCGTCGTTAAAGTAAACGTTAACACCGAATTGAGAGTAGCTTACTCAAACACCCTAAGGAAGGTATTGAGGGGCAATCCTAAAGAGATGGTTCCGTATAAATACATGCCAAAAGTTATAAAAGCTATTGAAAAAGTCGTCGAAAGAAAAATTAAATTATTTAAAAGCAATAATAAGATTTAATTTATGCCTAAAATTATTTTTGAGCGGGAAAAATGCATAGGTTGTGGTTCTTGCGCCGCTTTGTGTCCCAAATACTGGGAGATGGCAGAAGACGGAAAATCTAACTTAAAAGGTTCAAAAAATAATGAAAAAACCAGTAACGAAGAATTAGAGATAGAGGAATTGGGATGCAATCAAGATGCAGTTGATAGTTGCCCGGTTCAGATAATACACATAAATAAATAATTACTATGATTTCTTTAACTGCGAAAATTCGTAAAACTATAGGTAAAAAAATAAAAGCCCTTTTAAAAGAAGGTGTTTTGCCAGCTGTCCTTTATGGGCCAGGGATGAAAACAGTTTCGCTTGAAGTTGATTTAAAGGATTTTGAAAAAACCTTTAAAGAAGCTGGACGATCTTCTTTAATCTCGCTGGAGACAGAAGGAAAGAAAGAAAAGAATTTGACCTTAATCCAAAGCGTCCAGCGCCATCCTTTAACAGGAAAGCCGATTCATGTTGACTTTTATCAGCCCAATCTTAAAGAAAAGATTGAAGCAAGAGTACCAATTATTTTAGACGGAGAAGCGCCGGCCGTTAAAGATTTGGGCGGAACCTTGGTGAAAACTATTTCAGAAGTAAATGTTAAAGCTTTACCCCAAAATCTTCCCAAGGAAATAAGGATTAGCGTTGAAGGGTTAAAAACTTTTGAGGACAATATTTTTATTAAAGATTTAAAAACAGGAGAAGGCATAGAGATATTGAAAAAACCAGAAGAGATTGTCGCTAGGGTTACTCCTCCAGAAAAAGTAGAGGAAGAATTAGCTAAACCGATTGAAGAGAAAGTTGAAGACGTAGAAAAAGTTGGAGAGAAAAAGGAAGAGGGTGAAAAGGTAGAAAAAGAAGAAGAAGAGAAGAAACCCTCATCTGCTAAAGTTCAAGAAAGTAAGGAAGAAAAATCCAAAGAAGAGAAGGCTAAATAATAGATATATTTTAAACTATGAAGCGTTCTTTGATTATAGGTTTACTATTCTTTTTTCTTTTGGCTTTTAGTTTGCCAAATTTTTTGGTTTTAGCTGAAGTCTCTCCGGTCCAAGAACGCCAGACTTTAGAAGAGGAGTTAAAGCAGCTTGAAGAAGAGATTTCCCAATACAAAAAGAATGTAGAGGAAACACAAAAAGAACGAAAAACCCTCCAAAACAAAATTTATATCCTAGAAAACCAGATTAAAAAATTAGATCTCCAGATTTATCAAAGTAATATTCTTATAGATGATTTAGGAATTCAGATTGAAGACACCGGAGACTCTATTGATAAGACCGCTCTTAAGATTGAAGGATCCAAAGAAAAGTTAGCTAATATTTTAAGAGCGCTTTACGAAGAAGATCAGCGTCCTCTCGTTGAGATATTACTAGCTGAAGGTATTTCTGATTTTTTTGACAATCTTGTAGCCTTGGAAACCTTAAATGTTAAAAATCAAGAGCTTTTAAACCATATTAAGTCTCTTAAGATTACACTAGAAGACCAAAAGCAATCCTTAGACGAAGAAAAAGACGATATGGAAAACTTGGTAGTTGTAAGGATTCTTCAACGACAAGAAAACGAAAAAATTAATGAAGAACAGGAAGAACTTTTAGTAATAACTAAAGGCCAAGAAGCAACATACCAAAAAATCTTAGCTGATACTGAAAAGGAAGCTCAAGAAATTAGATCTCGTATCTTTGACTTAATCGGAGTTCCTGATGCTCCTACTTTTGGAGAAGCTGTTGATATAGCAAAAATTATTTCAGCTCAGACTGGAATTCGCCCAGCATTCCTCTTGGCTGTTTTAAAACAAGAATCAAATATCGGACAAAACGTAGGCCAATGCTATTTAAAAAACACCTCTACTGGAAGCGGTGTTATTATATCGACAGGCAAGTCAGTATCTCGTGTTATGAAACCGAGTCGTGATGTCCAGCCATTCTTGCAGATTATTAAAGATCTTGGAAGAGATCCTTTAAATACCCCGGTTTCATGTCCTATGAGTTATGGGTACGGGGGAGCCATGGGTCCAGCTCAATTCATTCCCTCTACATGGAATATATATAGTTCCAGATTAAGCAGTATTTTGGGGAAGCCTGCCGATCCATGGAGTATAAAAGATGCGTTTTTAGCTTCAGCAATATATCTTGTAGATTTAGGGGCAAATAGAGACGTATATGGAGCTGAGTGGTGCGCTGCTGTCAGTTATTTTTCTGGAAATTGTTCCAGGAAAAACCAGATTAAATATGAGTTTTACGGAGATAACGTAAGAGCTATTGCTAATGGATATGAAAAAGATATTCAGGAATTAGAAAAACTAAAATAGTTTTTGTAATTTAATTTTTAATAAAAAATCCTCGCTAAATTAAACGAGGGTTTTGTATTATTACTCAGCGAACCACTCTTCTATACTTTGTATCCATTTTCTATATTTCTTTTTTACTTTTTCTAGCGTATTCTCTTCATTTATTTTCAATTGGCAAGCTATTAACATATCAATTGAACCATAAATTTGTGTTATCCATTCTACACCTTCCCAACTTGAAATATCATCTACCATTACTCTTGCTGGAGTTTTAGGGTCTAGCTTTAGAATAAGAAACCCGAAGTTAGAACCATAAATTACCTTAGAAACATCTTCAATAGATAGTTTTATTCCAGTATCTTTTTGAATTAAATCTCTGACCTCAATTGGAAGTATATTTTTCCCCCTTAATTGTGCATACCCAGCTATTTTATTAGTTATTCTAATTACAGTTTTTTCATCAACCAAAGATCCTATTAAGATTTGAATTTGTTGCTTGCTTAGATATTTTCCTGCTTCATGGATTATTTCTTGTTCATTAAAATCATGTAATAGTTTTTTCTTTGGTATATATCCTTCTTTATTCTTTAGTTGTTGTTTAATGTGAGTGCCCGCACTTTCTCTAATAGCCTTAAGAGGATGTCGCCAGGGGATAGGAATTTTCGTTATTTTTTCAAAGTTATGATATGTCTTCCAAAAACTATCTCGGTTTTCTCCAATATCAATATTTAAGTCATCAAGACAATAAACAGATATTTCATAATGGTCTGGAATCCCATTTCTAGCTCCTAAGCCATATATGCTTACTTGAATTTCATCTATTAATTCTTGTTCTATAACAGCTATAGAATTAGTTAAAGCTCTGCCATAATCATTATGGAAATGCCCGGCCAATTCTTTTTTAGTTAACTGTCTAGCAGTTTTAAACATCTTGATGGATTGTTCTGGCGTTAATGCCCCAAAAGTATCTGGTAAACTTATAATAGTTGCTTCTGTTTCATTAACTGCTTTAATTAACTTGGTAAAATTTTCAATAGTATCTTCTTTTCCTTTATATGCAGAAAAGAATTTACTAACATCTTCTAATACTGCTCTTCTGTATTTAAATCCGCATTCTTTTAATAGTGTCATTGATTCAGTTAAACGGTTTATTGTTTCTTCTATACTGATTTCATTTAACTTATTTTTTCTTTGGATTTCAGAGACTGCCAAGTATACAGCACAGCCTTTTACCTCATATTGTTGAGCTGATTCAATATCTGATTTTAATGATCTACATTGAATAATGGCAATACTATTAGATGATTCTTCAATTTCTTTAGTAGCTGATGTAATGTCTGTTAATTTTGCTCCTCTACCTAAAGAAAGTAATGGAAATTCAATTCTTGGTGTACCTAATTCAACTAAATCAAGCCCAATTTCTTTTCTTTCGTTGGTGCTATATGAAATTCCAGGATGGATTTCTCCTTCCCTTAAAGTGGTATCTAAAATATTAAGAGTTTTTGTCAAAGTTCTTCTCCTCTAATATTTATTTAAATTTTACTTTTTGTCAAGGCTGATACTATTTGATCTAGTTCACCATCCATAATTTTTTCAAGATGATGCCAGGATTTTTTAATCCGGTGGTCGGTAATTCTATCCTGGGGGAAGTTGTAAGTTCTGATTTTTTCAGCTCTTTTTGCCCATTTAATTTGGGTTTTTCTTTTACTGGATATTTTATCTGTTTCTTCCATTTCCTTTTTTTCTAAAATTCGGGCTTGAAGAATTTTCATTCCATTTTCTTTATTCTGAAGCTGATTTCTCTCATTTTGGGAAGTAACGACAATACTAGAGGGCAAGTGGGTAATTCTTACTGCTGTTTCTCTTTTATTGACGTGTTGGCCTCCAGGGCCTGAAGCTCGATAAAAATCAACTTTTATATCATCTGGCTTTATTGTAATTTGGGTTTTCTCTGGTTTTGGCAAAACAGCCACAGAAACCGTGGAAGTATGAATTCTTCCGTTTTTTTCCGTGGCAGGGATTCTTTGGACCCGGTGAACCCCGCCCTCATATTGGATTTTTGACCAGACGTCTTTACCGGATAATTCAAAGATTATTTCTTTGTATCCTCCCAGTTTCGTTGGATGGGAATCTAAAGTTTTTTGCTTCCATCCTTGGTTTAAGGCGTATCGCGAGTACATCCTAAAGAGACTAGCTGTAAACAAGCTGGCTTCATCGCCCCCGGTTCCGGCCCGAATTTCAATGATTACTGATTTGGGATTTTGAGATTCATTAATTTTTAGCAGGGATTCCAAATCTTTTTCTAATCCATTTTTTTTATCAGATAGCGTTTTTATTTCTTCTTCAGCCAAAGAGATTAATTCAGCGTCTTCTCTGGCTGACAAAATTGCCTTATTCTCTTCAATTTTGTTTTTAACACTCTGAAGCTCTTCTTCTTTGTCAATAACTTTTTCAAGATAACTCTTTTTCTTTGAAAGTTCCTCGAATTTCTCCCAATCAGAAATGAGCTCAGGATTACTGAGCTCATTAATGATTTTATCGTACTCTTTCTTCATTTTAGCAATGTCTATCATATTAAGATTACTTTTTCTTCTTCTTTTTCTGGCTTCCTTTTTTAGCCAGCCTTTTTCTGAATCTTTCTACTCGTCCCATAGTATCAACCATTTTTTCTTTTCCCGTATAAAATGGATGACATTTAGAGCAAATTTCAACATCAATAAGCTCTTTGGTAGAGCCTATAGTAAAGGTATTTCCGCAAGCGCATTGAACTCTTGCACTTGGGTAATATTTTGGATGAATGTCTTTTTTCATAAAATATGATTTATCCTGCTTTAGTTTAACATATTTTTTTGAAAGTGCAACATTATTAGCTTTTAATATGTTTGATTAAATATTTAAATGTGTTATATTAGAAATTGATTAATTATATATGCCAGAGGAAAAACCAAAGCCAAAAAAATCAGAGAAATCTGATTTTAAAATTAATACTGAAAAAATGACTCAAGCTGGAATTCAGTTTGGGCACAGAACTTCTCGGCTTCACCCCAAAATGAATCCTTATATTCTTGGCGTGAGGAATACCGTTCATCTTATTGACATTGCTAAGACTTCCACAAAATTGAAAGAAGCTCTTAAGTTTATTCAAGACCTTATAGCTGAAAATAAAGTTTTACTTTTAGTTGGGACAAAAATCCAGGTCAAAGATTTAGTCAAGGAGGTGTCAAAAGAGTGCGATCTGCCTTATGTGACCGAGCGTTGGTTGGGAGGGACTATCACAAACTTTGCTTCTATTTCAAAGCGGATTGAATATTTTAAAGAATTGGAAAGGAAAAAGAAGAGCGGGGAGCTGGAAAAGTATACTAAGAAAGAAAGGTCTGAATTTGATAAAGAGATTAAAAAATTAGAAATAAAGTTCGGAGGAATCAAAGGATTGACTAAAGTTCCAGACGCAATTTTTGTTTGTGATATGAAAAAAGACGACCTGGCCATAAAAGAAGCCAAGGTAAAAGGAATAAAGGTGATCGGGATTGCCGATACCAATGTAGATCCTACCTTGGTAGATTATCCAATTCCAGCCAATGACGACGCCGTTTCTTCCGTTAAGTACATTTTAGAAAAGGTAAAAGAAGTCGTCTTAAAAGCGAAAACAAAAAAGTAAGCTTATGGTTACCATTGAACAAATCAAGCAACTAAGGGAGGAAACCGATGTTTCCTTGGCTGAATGCAAAAAAGCACTTAATGAATCTAATGGCGATTTCAAGAAAGCTAAAGAAATTTTAAGGATTAGGGGCCAAAAATTAGCTGAGAAGAAATCAAGCAGGGAGGCAGGACAGGGGATTGTTACTAGTTACATTCATCCAAATAATAAGATTGGGGTATTATTGGATTTAAGGTGCGAGTCAGATTTTGTGGCAAGATCCAAAGAGTTTAAAACCTTATCCCATGAATTATGCTTACAGATCGCTGCCATGAAACCTTTGTTTGTAGGAGAAAAAGATATTCCAGAAGACTTTTTGGACGGCGAAAAAAAGATTTATCAAGAGCAATTTAAGGGTTCGGGAAAGCCCCAGAAAATAGTTAATCAAATTATTGATGGCAAGCTTGATAAGTACAAAGGAGGGATTTCTTTGCTTTCTCAGTCTTGGATAAAAGATGAAGCCAAAACTATAAAAGATTTGATTGATGAATATATAAATAAAATAGGGGAAAACATTGTAATCAAAGGATTTACAAGGTACGAAATATGAGCATTATTGATTTAATTTTCGTCATTACTTTATTTATTAGTCTTTTGGGAATGCTGGCCATCTTATTCCGAAAGATTCCAGCTTTAGTCAGCTTGCCCGCAGACCCTTTATTTACCAGAGAATCTTTGTTTCCGGAAATAAAGAATCGGGCAAAGGCTCTGCCTGTTGTAGGAGATTTTTCCTTCGTTGGATTTTTACAAAAAATTCTCTTAAAGCTGAGGATTTTGATTTTAAAAGCTGAAAATCAGACTACTAGCTGGCAGGGAAAATTGCGCAAAGAATCTCAAGATGATTCAGAGAAAGAGAACGACAATTATTGGGAAGAGTTAAGAAAGGCAAAAGACGGCAAATAAACCCTGTTGAAAGTTAGCGCCGACGTAGCTCAGTGGTAGAGCAACTGTTTTGTAAACAGTAGGTCGTTGGTTCGAATCCGACCGTCGGCTCCAGTATTTCTAACGGGGTTGACAGAGATTTATTAAGGTAATATAATTGGAATAGAAAGGTTAAAGATATAAAAAAATATTGGTGCGCATGGTTAAATAAAATTCAACAAAAAAGACATCATAAAGTAGAACCGTGAAGGTATCGAAATATAGTTTGTTGTCTTCACGGTTTTATTTTTTTAAAACCTGTACTTTGAAAATTCATTCTTGTTAAATAATTTCGCTTTTAGCGAAATTTCTACCTCGCGGAATTTAACAAGGCAAGTAATTAGTTCTTTAGAGTTGTCCTGACTAGGTTTTTATTTGAGAGTTTGATCCTGGCTCAGGATGAACGCTGGCGACGTGGATAAGGCATGCAAGTCGTACGGGCACCTTCGGGTGCTAGTGGCAAACGGGTTAGTAACACGTAGATATCAACCCCATTCACGGGCATAATCCGCCGAAAGGCGGACTAATTCCCGATGGTATTACCTTTTTGGTGATTAAAGATACAGAGTAATCTGTGTCGGAATAGGATGAGTCTGCGGCTTATCAGCTTGTTGGTGGGGTAATGGCTCACCAAGGCTATGACGGGTAGGGGGCGCGAGAGCGCGATCCCCAACAAGGGCATTGAGATACGGGCCCTACTCCTACGGGAGGCAGCAGTCGAGAATATTCGACAATGGGCGAAAGCCTGATCGAGTGACGTCGCGTGCGGGAAGAAGGCCTTCGGGTCGTAAACCGCTTTTCTGGAGGAAGAACCTTTTAGGTGACGGTACTCCAGGAATAAGAGGTTGCTAACTCTGTGCCAGCAGCAGCGGTAATACAGAGACCTCAAGCGTTATCCGGATTTATTGGGCGTAAAGAGTCCGTAGGCGGTTAGGAAAGTCTTAGGTTAAATACCCAGGGCTCAACCTTGGGAATGCCTGAGATACTTTTTAACTAGAGGGCGTTATAGGCTGACGGAACGCACGGTGTAGGGGTGAAATCCGTTGATATCGTGCGGAACACCAAAAGCGAAGGCAGTCAGCTGGGACGACCCTGACGCTGAGGGACGAAAGCGTGGGGATCAAAAAGGATTAGATACCCTTGTAGTCCACGCTGTAAACGATGGACACTAGCTGCTTGAAGTGTCGACCCTTCAAGTGGCGAAGCTAACGCGTTAAGTGTCCCGCCTGGGGAGTACGGCGGCAACGCTAAAACTCAAAGGAATAGACGGGGTTTCACACAAGCGGTGGACCATGTGGCTTAATTCGACAATAAGCGAGGAACCTTACCAGGGCTTGACAGACTAGTGAACGTTCACGGAAACGTGGACCTACCCACAAGGACACTAGTTCAGGTGCTGCATGGTTGTCGTCAGCATGTATCTTGAGACGCTCCCTTAAATGGGGTAACATGCGCAACCCTCATCCTGTGTTTTATTTGTCACAGGAAACTGCCCGGGACAACCGGGAGGAAGGTGAGGATGACGCCAAATCAGCATGGCCCTTTGATGCCCTGGGCTGCACACGTGGTACAATGGGACCGACAATGGGTTGCCAAGGCGCAAGCTGGAGCTAATCCCAACAAACGGTCTCACAGTTCGGATCGAGGTCTGAAACTCGACCTCATGAAGCTGGAATCGCTAGTAATCGCCAATCAGCCATGTGGCGATGAATATGTTCCTGAAACTTGTACTCACCGCCCGTCACACCAGAAGAGCTGGCAATACCCGAAGTTCCGAGCAATCGGACCTAAGGTAAGGTCAGTAATGAGGGTGAAGTCGTAACAAGGCACCGGTAGGGGAACCTGTCGGTGGATCATACAATTTACAAATAATTTTGTTATTTGTAGACATTATAGTTGTCGACTGTAGTTGAAATCTGGAATTCGGATTTTAACTACAAGGTGTTGATCTCGACACCTTAAAACGAGATCCAGGACAACTCTAAAGAACCAATATTAACAAAGCTGTTTTGCTTTTACTGCACTAGACTATTCTAGTGCAGTTTTTTTTGATAAACTAGCTTAATAAATGGTAGAATTTAAACAGTTGAACTATATTATGAAGAAGCCATTTTCAATAACTCTGGTACTGATAATAATATTTTTAATCCTTACATTCTCTATTAAGGATTCTTTGGCCAAAGTAGATCTTTCTCTTAAAGTATCTGATATAACTTTTTCTAAGGAAGACCCTTTAGAAGGAGATAAGATTAGAATTTTCGCCAGGATATTTAATGTTGGCGATGTAGACGTTTACGGATTCGTTGTTTTTTTAATCAATGATGAAATAATTACAGACCCTCAACCCATTTCTATTAAGGCCAGTACTTATGACGATGTTTTTATCGACTGGCAAATTAAAGCAGGTATTTATGATGTCCAGGCTAAAATTATTGGAACCAATTTTCAAGACGAGAGTCCGATAGATAACGTAGCTACTCGAGAAAATATTTCGTTGACTTAGATACTGACGGAGACGGCATAGGAAACGTTAAAGATTTAGATGATGACGAAGACGGTCTTTTAGACAGCAAAGAGGTAATTTTAGGAACTGACCCCTTAAATCCAGATAGCGATGGAGATGGAGTGGCTGACAAGGAAGATGTTTTCCCTCTTAATCCAGCTGAAAGCGAAGATAATGACGGCGACAGTATTGGAAATAACGCTGATTTAGATGACGACAATGACGGAGTAGCCGATGAAGTCGAGAAAATTGTTGGCACCGATTCATTTAACAGAGATACTGACGGAGATATGGTTGAAGATGGAGATGACGTCTTTCCTTTAGATTCAACCGAATGGCAAGACACAGATAAAGATGGTTTAGGGAATAATACTAATTTAGATGATGATAATGACGGAATAGCCGATGAGGAAGAGTTGTTTGTTTTTGGAACTGACCCCTTAAGTCCAGATACCGACAATGACGGCCTTTCAGATAAAGAGGAAATAGACCTTGGAACCAATTTTTTAATAGAAGATAGCGATGGAGATGGAGTTATAGATTCAAGAGATAATTTTCCTTTAGATCTAGCCAAAGCCCAGGCTTCAATAGTTGAGGCCGCCGGAATATTAATTCAAAACGAGGGCTTGTCATTAACTAAACTATTAGCAGGATTCGGTTTGGTGTTAGTAATAATTTTAGTGTTATTATTTTTCCGCAAAAGAAAACAAAACTGAGCTGAACCTTGATAAATTGATTTTGAGCCTTTAATTTGCTAATATATTATTGTATGCTAATTCCTAGATATGAAAAATAATGAATATCGTCAGACAATAAACTTTAATCCAATCCGTTTTAAAACCCTCATTAAATATTTAAAACCAAAGAAAGGTGAAAAGATATTAGATATTGGATGTAGCCGGGGTTTTTACGTTAGAGAGATGGAAAAATATACCAAAGAAATAAGAGGAGTTGATATAGACAGAATTTCTTTAAAAAAATCAGTTACCAAAAAAGTAGAGTATAGCGATGCTGCTAGCTTGAACTTTAAAGAGAATACCTTTGATAAAGTTTATTCTCTTCATACTATCGAGCATACTCCTGATTTGACGAAGTTTTTTAAAGAAATAGAAAAAGTTTTAAAGCCAGGTGGAAAAGTTGTAATAGCTTATCCTTACGAGCCTATTTTAGGAATTCAAGCTATCGGGGCTGCCATTGAAATGTATGGAAATCCCTTTATGGCAAGAAAGATACATCTGCATAAAGTAAACCCTAAAAAGATAAAAGAAATTATTAAAAATATGTCTTTTTCGCATATTGAAAGCAAATTAACTTTTAATTTACTTATTTTATTTTACGAATACTTCACAGTTTTGAGAAAAAATAAGTAATTATTGGGCGTGTAGCTCAGAGGTTAGAGCGCGTCTCTGATAAAGACGAGGTCGGAGGTTCGATCCCTCCCACGCCCACCACTAATAAATAAAGTAGAAAGTAAGACATAAAGAGTGGTATAATAAAAGCGATGAACCAGAATATTTTATTCCAATTTGTGGAGTGGTATTTTGTTGATCAGACAAGGTTGATTTTTGGGGCTTTGAAAAATCTCCTTAAGTTTAATTTGAACTATTTTTCAATACCAGAACTCTTGAAAACCTTATTTTCTCCTTGGCGAAGATATAATATTTCCTACGGCCGGGGTTTTGACATAAAGAGGTTTTTTGAAGTTCTTGTTTTTAACGTTCTTTCTAGAGTTTTGGGGGCGATAATGAGAGTTTTCTTGATTATTATCGGGACAGCAATAGAAGTTATTATCTTTTTTTTGGGGATATTAGCCATTTTCTTTTGGCTTTTACTTCCTATTCTTTTGATTCTTGGTTTGGTTTTTGGTCTTAGGCAAATTATTCTTTAACTTATGTTTAAATTTAATTTAAAAAAAGCAGCCATCTATCAGGCCGTAAAATGGGAGAGGTTTCTTTTATTGGGATTAGCCGGGTTCTTTAAAAAGTTATTTTTTACTCTGTTTATTCTTATCCTGGCTTTATTCCTCTACGGCTTCATTACAGGAACATTTGAAACGGAAACTAGCTCATTATTATTGGGCCTTACTGTAATTATCTTAGTTTTGGCTGCGATCTTTTTCCTTGAAAATTCATTTTTTAACAGTAAAATCAAAAAACCAAAGATAAGAGTTAAAATAAGCGAGGCTGTTTTAAAACCAGAAAAATACAACTTGGCTGAATTTTTAAGCTTTGGAGCAGCAAAAGCAGTTGATAAATCTTTAAGGCGAGCTTCCAAAAAAAATATTTCTGAAGTTAGTTCAACCTTCCTTCTTTATTTTCTTTTGGTTGATAATCTGGAACTAAACTTTATTTTTTCAAGAGCAATCCTTGACTTCAAGCAAATCAAGAAATTATTAAAAAAATACTTGGATGGCATTTCTATTTCAACTAAATCAACCAGATCTAAGCTGGTATATTCTAAGAGTTTTCAGAACTCTATCCTAGATTCTTTAAAGAGCGCTTCAAAGAAGGGGAGAGAGAGGATTGAAATTGGAGACCTAATTGTCAGTTTAGCTAAAAATGACGCCTTTTTTAAAAAAATCCTTGTTCAGTCTGACATCAGAGCAGAAGATATTAAAAATTTAGCTTCCTGGCTGGAATTTTTGGAGGGAAAGATTGAGGATAGGAAAAATTGGTGGGAATACAGGAATTTGGTTCAGCGGGGAACAATGGCAAAGGAATGGACGTCAGGTTATACTATTACCCTTGATCAGTTTTCCCTTGATTGGTCAGAAAGGTTAAGACGGAGAGGATTTACAGAGATAATCGGCCATGAAAAAGAATTAGGCCAGATGGAAAGGGTTTTGGCTAGATCTGAAATTAACAATGTTTTGTTGGTTGGGGAAGCGGGAACAGGTAGAAAGAGCATTGTAGAAGCCTTGGCTTCTAAAAGTTATTTAGGCCAGAGTTTGCCCGAGGCCAATTACAAGAGAATAGTAGAATTGAATATTTCAAGTTTGCTTGCCAAAATATCTGACCGTCAGGAAGTCGAAGCGATTTTAGATAGAATTTTTCAGGAAGCGGTTTTAGCTGGAAATATTATTTTAGTCATTGATAAATTTCATAATTTTATGGGCGCTAAAGAAAAACTGGGAACAATTGATATTTCCGGAGTTCTCTCTTCTTATTTATCTTTACCCCAGTTTCAAATCATTGCCATCACCACTTTTACCGGTCTTCACAAAAACATTGAGCAAAATCCTTCCGTTTTATCTTTATTTGAGAAAGTTGAGATTTCAGAAATATCAGACAAGAACACCTTAATACTTTTAGAGAGCCTGGCTTTACATTTAGAGCAAAAGAATAAAATATTCATTACTTATCCTGCCTTAAGGGACATTGTTTCTTATTGCTCCCGCTTTTTACCAGCCCTTCCTTTTCCAGAGAAAGCCATGGATATTTTAGACGAAGTAGTAGTCTATATTAAAAGTAAAAGAGAAAAAGTAGTTTTACCAAAACATGTAGCTAAAATTATTTCAGATAAAGTCCAAATACCCGTAGGTGAGGTAGATATAAAAGAAAAGGAGGTTTTATTGAATTTAGAAGATTTAATCCACGAGAGGATTATAAACCAGGAAGAAGGAGTGAGGGAGGTTTCTTCTGCCTTAAGAAGGGCAAGAGCAGAAGTTTCTGTTAGATCGGGTCCCATAGGCTCTTTTCTCTTTTTGGGACCCACAGGAGTGGGGAAGACCGAAACCGCAAAAGCTCTGGCTGAAATTTACTTGGGATCTGAGTCTCGAATAATCAGATTGGATATGTCAGAATTCCAGCAGGTAAAAGATATTCCCCGGCTTTTAGGGTCTCCTGGCGAAGAAGGACTTTTAACTACCAAGGTTAGAGAGAACCCTTTTTCTTTAATTTTATTGGATGAAATTGAAAAAGCTCATCCCAATATTTTAAATTTGTTTTTACAGGTTTTAGACGAAGGCCATTTAACCGACGGTCTGGGGAGAAAGGTTGATTTTAAAAATTCAATTATTATTGCCACTTCTAACGCCGGCTATAAGATAATTTTAAAAGCCTTGGAAAATAAAGCTGATTTTTCTCAAATTAAAGAAGAACTTTTAGGTAATCTTTTTGAGCATGGAACTTTCAGGCCGGAATTTATTAATCGATTTGACGCCGTAGTTATCTTTAAGCCATTGAGCAAAGAAAACCTTTTGGATATTTCCCAGTTAATGCTTTTAAAGTTAAGAAAAAATCTTCAGAGAAAAGGAATTGAGTTTGTCATAACCGAGCCTTTAAAAGATAAGATAGTTGAACTGGGTTATAATCCAACCTTTGGGGCAAGAAACATGAAAAGGGTTATCCAAGACAAAATAGAAAATGTTCTGGCTAAAGCTCTTCTTTCCGGCCGATTGAAAAAAGGGGAGAAGGTTGAAGTTGAGCCAGGACAATTTAAATTATTAATTAATGAATAAATGAGGCGCCCAGTCCATCTTATAATTATATTCCTTCTTATTTTATCGATTATCGGAGGACTTTTTTATTATCAATATTGGCAAATTCAAAAGACCAGCGCTATTTTGCCCATAAAGGAGACCAAAATTATTATTAAAGAAAAAGAAGTTCCAGAGGAAGATATTCAGTCAGAAGACCTGACTTTAAAAGCAGAAAATCTTATGACAGAAACAGAACAGCTCATTATTAAAACTCAAGAATTTCTTGAAGCTAAAGAGAGTGAGAAATTATTAATTGAAGAAGCTGTTAAAGAGGCCCAAAATCGTTCAAATGACATAAAGAGTCTTTATATGACTGAGTTTGTTGCCAGTTCTGAAGATTTTACTGCCCGCCAGATCAGAGAAAATATTACCAATATTTTAGAGAAATCAGAACTTAACGGACTAGTGATTGACGTTAAAGAAACATCAGGGCTTTCTCTCCCGTTTTCTTTAAAAACTTTTATCAATAACCTTAAAGAGGATAATGTTTGGGTTATTGCCAGGATTGTTGTTTTTCGGGACTGTTCCTTGATAGAAAATAATTCAGAGTTATACCTTAAAACAAAAGAGGCGGAAATCTGGCGGGATTGGAGCGGTGAATGCTGGTTGGATCCTTCCAGCCTTACAACGCATGATTACCTTATTGAACTTTCTAAAAAAGTAATTGATTTTGGATTTGACGAACTTCAGTTTGATTACATTCGCTTTCCTTCAGACGGAGACTTAGAAGACATTGTTTATCCTTTTTATGACAAGGAGATGAGCAAATCTAAAGTTATTCAAGAGTTTTCTTTAAAGCTTTCTCAAGAGTTAAAGAGTTATCAGCCAGAGATTATTCTTTCTGTTGATCTTTTTGGATACGTGGCTACTCAGTTTAATGCTTTTTCCATTGGCCAAAGGTTGTCTGATTTTTCCGATAACTTTGATTATATTTCTTTTATGCTTTATCCAAGCCATTTTTACGGCGGCTTCATAGTAGAGGAAGATTTAAAACGAGGATTGCCGGCCCTTAATTTTCCTTATCAATCTGAAGACCCAGATCAGGTCGTATCTAACCGTCCCTATGAAATAATTTCTAGATCGATTTTTTCTGCCCTTGATTATCTTTCTTTATTTGAGAGCAAAGCTAAAATTCGTCCTTGGCTCCAAGGTTTTAATTTAAGTTATGATGTGGACCGTGGAATTTTATATAATGCTGAAAAAATCCAAGCTCAGTTTAAAGCAGCTGAGGAATCCGGAGCTTCAGGCTGGATGATTTGGAATTCAGCTAATATTTATTCTGAGAAAATTTTCCAAAAAGAAAAATAACCAATAAACAGCTAATTTAGGCTATTTTTATTAAAACTGGGGATTTCCTGTGGAAAACTCCAGTTTTTTAGTGCTTGACCTATGTTTAGAAGTGGGTTATAAATAAAACATAGTGGGTAATTGTGGATAAGTATGTTAGTAAACCAGCTAATTTGTGGAGAACTTAATTAATCTTATATGTTTATTGGAGAATACATTCATACAATTGATGTTAAAAAAAGACTTGCCATACCATCTAAATTCAGGAAAGACCTTGGGAAAAAAGCAGTTGTTACCCGCGGCATTGATAACTGTCTTGTCGTTTACCCGATCAGAGAATGGGAAAAAGTTGTTAAGAGATTAGAAAATCTGCCATCCAGCCAGATTGATGCCCGCAGTCATGTAAGAATGATATTGTCTGGAGCAATTGACGCAGAGCTGGACAGACTCGGCCGAATTTTAATACCAGACTACCTTAAAAATTATGCAAGCTTAAAAAAGAACGTTGCTGTAATAGGTCTTTCAAATAAAATAGAAGTTTGGGATGAATTGAAGTGGCAGGAATATAAAAAGAAAACTGAGCCGTCAGTAGCTGATAGATCTGAGAAATTAGGAATTTAAAATTACAATTGTGGTTCATATTCCAGTTTTACAAAAAGAAGTTCTTCAATATTTAAATCCAAAACCAAACAAAAACTTTATTGACTGTACGTTTGGCGGCGGAGGACATGCAGATAACGTATTAGAGAGAATTGGCCCCAAAGGCAAAATCTTGGGTATTGATCGAGATTCTGAAATATTAAATGGGGCTGAATTGAAAGACAGAATAATATTTGTTTGCGATAACTTTGTAAATTTAAAAGATATTGTTAAAAAAGAGAAGTTTGGGCCAGTCCAGGGAATCTTATTTGACCTTGGCTATTGCAGCTGGCATTTAGAGAAATCTGAGAGGGGATTTTCTTTTCTGATAAATGAATCCCTGGATATGAGATATGACCCTCAAAGTATTTTGACAGCGGAAAAAATCATAAACTCCTGGCCGGAGAAAGAAATAGAAACGATTTTAAGAGAACTTGGAGAGGAAAGATTTGCCAAGAGAATAGCCAGGGGAATTATAAGCCAGAGAACGGTTAATCCTATAAAAACGACTTTCCAGTTAATAGAAGCTATTAAGAAAGCAGTTCCATTCTGGTATCAGCGTAAAAAAATCCATTTTGCTACTAAAACTTTTCAGGCATTGAGAATTACAGTTAACAATGAGTTAGATAATTTAAAAGAAGCTTTGCCTCAAGCGCTAGAAATCTTAGAACCAGGAGGAAGGCTAGTAGTAATCTCTTTCCATTCTTTAGAGGATAGGATTATTAAAAATTTCTTTAAAAGTCTGGCTAAAGAGGGATCGCTTAAAATATTAACTAAAAAACCCGTAATACCAACCTTAAAAGAGTTAAAGGTTAATCCTCGGTCTAGGTCAGCTAAATTAAGAGCTGCCCAAAAACAGTAACCAATCAATTATGAATAACATTGCCTTAATCTTGAATCCATCTATTGCCTTTAAGCGCTATCTTCCAAAAAAATGGATGTTTAGCTTGAGAACCTTTTGGTTCTTGGGAGCGGGTTTATTAATAACAACCTTAATCTTTTATATTTTTCAAATAAACGAGATCACAAAACTCAGTTATCTTATGGGAAGTTACGAAAAGAGAATATCATCTTTCTCTCAAGATAACGGAAGCTTGGAAGCCAGGCTTTCTAAAACTAATTCTTTAGAGAATATCGAGGCTTTAGTAAATAACTTGAATTTTGAACCAGTAGGAAAGGTAAATTATATTAGGATTCTTGACGATACTATTGTAACTAAGCAATGAAGTATTGGAGAATTAATTTAATTTTAATATTAATATTTATATTTGGAGCGGCCGTTATGGCTCGCTTAATTTTTTTACAAATTATCGATCACGAATTTTATAGCGCTTTAGCCAAGGGTCAACAGAAAGTTTTTGCCAGAGAACTAGGCGACAGAGGAGATATTTTTTCCCAAGACAAAAACGATAATCTTTATAAACTGGCAACCAATAAAGAGTGGTCCTTGGTTTATATTTCTCCAAAAGAACAAAGTTTTTCTCCAAAAGAACTAAAAGAAACTTCAGCCATCTTAGGTCAGATTCTTAACATAAGCGAAGATATTATTTTAGAGAAGTTTAAAAAAGACAGTCTTTATGAGTTAATTAAGACTAAATTAACCGACAAAGAAGTTGATGATTTAGAGGGAGTGAATTTAGCCGGCGTTTACTTAAGAATTGAAACTGGACGTTATTATCCCCAAGAGGACTTTTTATCACAGGTTGTTGGATTTTTAGGCGGAGGGGGGGATGGCCAGTACGGAATAGAAGAATATTGGGATAAGGTTTTAAAAGGGGAAACATTAACCCTTGAAGGAGAAAAAGGACCTGGCGGTTTTTTCTTTTTCAACCAAGAAGCTTCAAGCGGGGCTGATTTAGTTTTAACCATTGATTACAATGTTCAGTATCAGGCAGAAAAGTTATTAAAGAATGCCAAGAAGAATTTAGATATTGAGAGGGGGCAGATTATAGTCATGGATCCGAGTTCAGGAGAGATTATTTCTTTGGCTAATTTCCCTAATTTTGATCCAAACGAATATGAAGACTATGCTCTGAAAGGAAACCTGGAAATTTTCCAAAACGGAGCAATTCAAAAGATTTTTGAGCCGGGATCTGTCTTTAAGGCAATTACAACAGCCGCTGCCCTAAACGAAAATAAAATAGATCCTCAGATGACTTACATTGACCAAGGGAAGGTAAAAATTGGAGGTTATACGATTTATAATTACGATGAAAGAGTCTGGGGAGAAAGAACAATGACCGAAGTTTTAGAGAGATCAATTAACACGGGAGCGGTTTTTATCCAGTCAAAGATCGCTCACAGCGTTTTTTTAAATTACATAGAGCGTTTTGGGATTTTTAATAAAACGGGAATTGATCTGCCCGGAGAAGTCTTTTCTCAAAATGAAGAGCTAAAGAAAGGCTATGAAATAAACTTCGCTACCGCTTCTTTCGGCCAAGGTATTGACATGACTCCTTTGGGGTTGGTCAGAGCTTATTCTGTCATTGCTAATGATGGAAAGTTGGTTGTTCCTTATATAGTTGAAAAAATAACCAAAGACGATAAAATAATCGAAACAAATCAACCTCAAATCTCAAAAGAGAGAGTTATTTCTTCAGAAACTTCCTCAAAATTAAGCGCCATGCTGGTTAGCGTGGTTGAAAACGGATTTACTAAGTCAGCCAGAATTCCCGGTTACTATATTGCCGGGAAAACCGGGACATCTCAAATTTCCTGGTCAGCCTTGGGAGTTAAAAAATCGGGATATTCTGAAAAAACCATTCAATCTTTTATCGGATTTTTTCCGGCTTTCAACCCTCAATTCTTAATTTTAGTCAAACTTGATGATCCGGAAACGAAAACAGCTGAATATTCAGCCGTGCCCGTATTTCAGGAATTGGCAAAATATATTATTGATTACTATCAAATACCGCCCGATTATGAATGAAGCCAAACACCCCTTAATTAAACTTATTTTTTATTTAAAAAGGCCTAAAATTGTTATTGTTACAGGCCAAGGATATCAAGAAGCGAGAGAAGCTATTTTTCAGGTTTTAAGCAAGAATATCAAAGGAGTTAAAAAAGTAAAAAATTTATCAGTTTTAGATATTTTTCAAAATAATGTTTTAATTTTTGAATCAGATTTAAAACAGATTGATTTAAAGGATTTAATATATTTTCTCAAAAATTCTATCTTGCCCGTTTTAGTGATTACCCAGGCGGGTGAATTTCATCCAGATAAGGAATTTTTTGCCGGTGACATAAAAGACGTTAAGGAAGCTAGAGAAATAGCTGAACTTTTGCCTTCTCATTCTTTCTTAATTTTAAATTATGACGATGAAACAGTGAGAGAAATAGATATTTTAACCAAAGCCCATTCTTTAAACTTTGGGGTGGGGGCTAGGGCAGATGTTAAGGCAACTGATATTGTCATCAGCCAAAGAGTGGTAGATGGTAAAATCCAGAGGGGTTTGAATTTCAAGGTAAACCATAAAGGAAGCATTGTTCCGGTCTGGTTAAATAATATTTTTGGCAGAAAGCAAATCTATGCTTCTTTGGCAGCAGCCAGCTGTGGTATGGTTATGGATCTGAATTTGATTGATGTTTCCCGAGGACTTAAATCTTATAACAGCATTAAAGGGAAAATGCGTCTTATCAAAGGAGTTAAAAGCAGCTGGATTTTAGATGGTACAGATAATGCAAATCCTCTTTCTATGGCAGAGTCTCTGGAAGTCTTAAAAAGAATTGAAGCTCCACGAAAGATTGCCGTGATAGGAGATATTTTAGGTATTGGCAAATATACCATTGAAGCTCACGAATCAATAGGGGAAAGAGTAAGAGCTTCCGCTCATCTGCTTTTTACAATAGGTTCTCGAGCTAAATTCATTGCCAAGGGTGCTTTAGAAAAAGGAATGGAAAAGGAAAAGATATTCCAGTTTGACGATATTTCCGAGGCCATAAAAGCTCTTTATGAAAAAATCCAGGAAGGAGACTTGATTTTAATTGACGGTTCAAAAGAGATTAAAATGGGCAGGATAGTAGAAGAGATAAAGCTTGTAAAATAGCTGCATTTATATTAAAAAGTAATAAATGGGCCCCATCGTCTAGTGGTTCAGGACGCATGGTTCTCAACCATGTAACACCGGTTCAAATCCGGTTGGGGCCGCAAAGCCAAAAAAATCGCCAAGAAGGCGGTTTTTTGATAACTGATAAATATTATATGAACCAGTAGTTGATATTTTTTATTAAGGTGGTAATATGTAAAAAGTGATTCAATGTTCTTTTTCTCCAAGATCAAACACCTGCCTAAATCCCAATATTCCCAAAATTCTGAGATGGAATAATGGCGTGCGAAAAAGACTGCCGGAATTGTGAAAAGATACCTAATTTAGATCATAAAAATCATGACAGAATAGTTTTGGGCTGCGGAGTAGTCATCAATAAAATTCCCAAAAAGAATAAACTTCCCGACGGGGAGTTTATTAAAATCCTAAACCAGAGTAGATCTGATTGAGGATTTTTTATTATACATTTGCTTTTTTTTAAGAAATTGTTAGAATAATCTTGGTTTCTTTGATAAAAAGCAATACGGATAAAAATCGGATCATACTCTCTATAAAAAAATGCGAAAATATGGGGTACGCAATTAAAATTGCTACAATGCTTAAAGATTTTGTTTGGGGGTTTAAAATTAGTGATCTTTCATATGGTTATCTTGCAGGAAGTACGGCAACTACCCAATTAAAACCTTATGGACGGATTTTCGTCGATTTAAATATTCATTGTGGGCCTAATGATATGGCTAATCTAATAACTAAAATTATAGAAGGTAAGCCAGAGATCATTAGCATTTCTGCTTCCAGTGGAATTCAGTCAATTAAACAAGCAGTAGAGAATAGAGGTAGTAGCGAAATCTTTGCTTCTACTATTCCAACATTTCTTAACAAAGAAGAAGTTGAAGAGATTTACGGAGGATCTCTAAGATTAAAAGTTCTTCAATTAACTAGATGGTCTCTTTCAGGTGGAGTTCAAGGAATCACTTGTCCTGGTTCAGAAGTGCAATTTTTAAAAAACCATGAAGAATTTAAAGACAAAGATCTAAAAATCATTGTTTCTGATGTTAGTTCTTCTAAGCATAAATTAGACAATGATGATCAGTGTAATAGAATAATTCTTTCAGATGCAATCAGAAATGGAGCAGACCATATAGTGGTTGGTCGTGAAGTCTTAGAAAGCAAAGATCCGATAAAAGCAATAGAGAGAATACAAAAGGAAATTAAAGCTGCTAGAAAAAATAGTAGTTAAGTAGCTCATCAGAATTAATTTTTGATGGGTTTTTTATTGATTTTTATCCCCAATTTAACCATTGATTTTATCTTAATTTTAGGGTAAAATAGAAGTATAAGATGGATACAAAAAGCCTTAGAAATAAGGCAGAAAAAGAGTTAAAATCAGCTCGAGATTTGAAAGAATTATTTAAGCAATATCTGGGTAAAAAAGGAGAACTTACCCAGATTTTACGTTCCATTAAAAACCTTTAAAAAAAGAAAGAGTTATAAGGAAGATAAAAAATATATGACTCAAAAGAAAAAGCAAAAACAGAAGAAGACTAAGGGAAAAAAGGAAACAACTTACGGAGCTAAGGATATTTACGTATTGGAAGGATTGACTCCGGTCAGGAAAAGACCAGGAATGTATATTGGTTCCACCGGTCTTGAGGGCCTCCATCATTTAATTTGGGAGTGTCTTGACAATGCAATTGACGAAGCAATGATCGGTTACGCTAAGAATATTGAGATAACTATTTTAAAGGATAACAGAGTTAAGGTCGTAGATGACGGCCGGGGCATTCCTGTTGATAAGCATCCCCAAACAAAAAAATCAGCCCTGGAAACAGTGATGACAACCTTGCATGCTGGAGCTAAATTCGGAGGGAAAGCTTACCAGGTATCTGGAGGCCTCCATGGAGTAGGTGTTTCAGTCGTTTGTGCTTTATCAAGTTATTTGAGAGCTGAGATTTGCCGGGACGGGCTTCAATACAGCCAGGAGTATTCTAAGGGCAAGCCAAAAACTAAGGTTAAAAAAATCGGGAAATGCCGGAGATCGGGAACAACCATAATTTTTGAACCAGACGAGGAAATTTTTAAAGAAATTAAATTTGATTCCAAAAAAATTCTAAATCATTTGCGCCAGCAAGCTTATCTAACCCGGGGAATCAGGATAACTTTTTCTGATTTAAGGACTAAAGACGCCAAGACTTTCAGCTTTTATTTTGAAGGGGGGATTAAGTCATACGTAAAATACTTAATCAGAGAATCCACCCCGCGTCATCAGAATATCTTTTACGTAAATTCTGAAAAAGACGATATTGTAGTGGAAACGGCCTTCCAATATACCAATGAAATAGAATATTACGAGGAAAGTTTCGCTAACAATATTTATACGGGAGAAGGAGGAACCCATCTTACAGGATTTAGGGCTTCTTTAACCAGAACCCTAAATGATTATGCAAGGAAAAATAATCTTCTTAAAGAATCAGATGCCAACCTTACTGGCGATGATGTCAGGGATGGATTAACCGCCGTTATTTCCATCAAAGTAAAGGATCCCCAGTTTGAAGGGCAGACTAAGGCAAAACTTGGAAATCCAGAAGTAAGGATGGCTGTGGAATCGGTGATTTCAACAGCTTTGGTTGATTTCCTCGAAAGGAACCCTCAAGACTCCCGAGCCATTGTTGAAAGCTCTATTTTATCTGCTAAAGCGAGAAAGGCAGCCAGATCTGCCAGAGAAACCGTTTTGAGGAAAGGAATCCTGGATGGTTTGGCTTTGCCGGGAAAGCTGGCTGATTGCACCTCTCGTGATCCAAGAGAATCCGAACTTTATATCGTTGAGGGAGAATCGGCTGGAGGATCATCCCGTCAGGCAAGAGACAGGCACTTTCAGGCAATTTTGCCTTTAAGAGGTAAGATTCTTAATGTTGAAAAGGCAAGACTGGACAGAATATTAGGCTCGAAAGAAATCAGGGCTTTAGTTATTGCTTTAGGAACAGCTATTGCCGAGGACTTTAATTTGGAGAAATTAAGATATCACCGGATTATTTTAATGCAGGATGCCGATGTTGACGGTTCTCATATTCGTACCCTGATTTTAACTTTCTTTTATCGTTATTTTAAGCCCATCATTGAACACGGCTACCTTTATATCGCCCAGCCTCCTCTTTACAGGATACAGATCGGAAAGAGAGCAGAATACGCTTATACCGAACAGGATAAATTAGATATTTTGGATGATATTAATAAAGAAAAGAAAAAGAAAAAAGGAAAGAAGGAGGAAGGGGATGAAAAAAAGGTAGCTGGTTTAGTTATCCAGCGCTACAAGGGTTTGGGAGAAATGAACCCCGATCAATTATGGGAAACGACAATGAATCCGGAAAACAGGGTTTTATTGAAGGTTAATATAGAATCAGCCAGGGAGGCTGATAGGATATTTGATATTCTCATGGGCGAAGAAGTATTGCCGAGAAAGCGTTTTATCCAGACCCATGCTAAGAAAGTGAAGAACCTTGACATTTAAGATTGCCTTGGCTAATATAAAAATAAGGCCGACAAAGGCCCGTTTTTAAAACCTTAAATTTATTAAAATGAAAGTTTTCAGTAAAATTATAACCTTCTTAAAAGAAGTTAGATTAGAGATAAGAAAGGTAAATTGGCCGAGCAGAGACGAGACAATTAGATACACCCTAATTGTTGTTGCCATGTCTGTTGTTGTGGCCGTATATTTGGGCGGAGTAGATCTTATTTTTACAACCTTGCTCAATAAATTCATTCTTTAATATGCCAAAGCAACAAATTTCCAAAGAGAGAAATTGGTATGTTATTCATACTTACTCTGGCTACGAGGACGCTGTAGCGAGAAACTTAAAGCAAAGGATCGAATCTTTGAGTATGGAAGATAAAATTTTTGATGTTATCGTCCCTAAAGAGAAAAAGATTAAGATTAAGAACAGTAAAAGAAAAATAGTAGAAGAAAAAATTTATCCGGGCTATGTTCTGGTAGAAATGATCGTTACTGACGATTCCTGGTACGTTGTGAGAAATACCCCTAATGTTACGGGATTTGTCGGAGCGGGCACTACGCCGGTACCCGTTTCCCTTGAAGAGATAGAAACTTTAAAGAAAAGGATGGGGGTTGAAACTCCACAGTACAAAATTGACGTTAAAGCTGGTGATGCCGTAAAGGTTGTTGACGGCCCCTTTAAAGATTTTGACGGGAAGGTTTCAGAAGTAGATGAATCAAGAGGTAAAATAAAGGTATTAGTAAATATGTTCGGAAGGGATACGCCTGTCGAATTAGATTCTTTGCAAATTAAAAAGATTTAATCATATGCCAAAAAAAATTAAAGCTGTTATAAAACTTCAGATACCAGCTTCTAAAGCAACGCCCGCCCCTCCGGTGGGACCGGCTTTAGCTCAACACGGATTGAATATCTCCGAATTCTGCCAGAAATTTAATGACGCTACTAAAAATAACGTTGGTTTTAAAATTCCAGTAGAGATTACGGTTTTTGAAGACAGAACTTATGCTTTTAAATTAAAGCAGCCCCCGGCTTCTGAGCTTTTAAAGAAAGCAGTGGGAATTGAGAAAGGGTCAGGAGAGCCTAATAAGACCAAGGTGGCGAAAATTAGCAAAACCCAGTTAAGAGAAATCGCTAAAAAGAAGCTGGAGGATTTAAATACTACCGATCTTGAACAGGCAATGAAAATAATTGAAGGTACAGCTCGCAATATGGGAATAACCGTTGAATAAATCATATGATTCTTTCAGATAAAGACATTAAAGAATACCTAAAATCTGGCAAAATAAAAATAGAGCCAGAGCCGAATTTAAAGGAACAACTGGGACCTTGTTCTTTAGACTTGCATTTGGGGAACATTTTTAAAACCTTTAAACCCAGCCAGTATCCTTATTTAGACCTCAAAAGAAAAATTGATTTTGAGAAATTCATGGAAGAAGTAGAGATAGAAGATGATGCTCCATTTATTCTCCAGCCAAAAGCATTTATTTTAGCAACAACCAAAGAAGACTTCACCTTGCCTTCAGACCTAATGGCCAGGTTTGACGGGAGAAGCTCTTTGGGCAGGCTTGGAATAGTAGTTCATTCTACCGCTTCCAGATTTGATCCGGGTTGGCAGGGGAATGCCGTAATGGAATTGGGAAATTTGGGAATTATGCCTGTTGTTTTATACTCGGGAATGCGGATTTGCGCTTTAACCTTTGAAACGCTTTCTTCTCCTTGCGAAACTCCTTATTCTAAGAAAGAAGGTCAAAAGTACGCAAACCAAAAATCACCGAGAGCGAGCAGAATTAACCAGGATTTTAAAAAATAATCAGAATGGCAGGGGACCTTAAAAAGTGGCCGCCGCTGGAAGGAAGGTATAAAGTAGGTAATGTGAAATCAGCAGTGGCCGTATGCACTAATGCCACGGTAGCTGGAATTGACCTGGATATGGAAAAAGTTTCAATCATTGGCAAGTGCGTTACAGAAAACATCGGTATTGAAAAAATTATTCAAAACATTGTTTCCAATCCCCACATCAGATTTCTCATTCTTTGCGGGAAGGTTTCAAAAGGACACTTTGTTTCCCAGGCATTTATTTCCCTGAAAAAAAACGGAGTTGATGAAAAAAAGAGGATTATAGGAGCTAAAGGGAATATTCCTTTTTTAAGAAGCGTTAATAAAGACATAATAGAGAGATTTCGCAAACAAGTAGCCCCTATAGATTTAATGCCGGAAGAAAATCCTTCAAGAATAATGGAAAAGGTTAATAGTTATTTAAAACAAAATCCAGGGCCTTTTGACGGAAAACCCATAGAGATTAAAGAAGTAGAAGAGATAGAAGCAAGGTCTTGTCCTGATTTTGTAATTGACCCTAAAGGTTTTTTTGTTATTTCTATCGAGAGGAAGAGAAAGAAAATTATTGCTGAACATTATCAAGATAGTAAGCTAATGAGGAAAATAATCGGAGATTCAGCAGAAGGTATTTCCAAAACAATTGCCAATCTGGATTTAATAGGGGACTTTAAACAGACCAGAGAGCATTCAATGTATTTGGCAAGAGAGCTCCAAAAAGCGGAAATTGCTCTCAAGAATGACCTAGATTACGAACAAGGCAGCGAATTAATTTTAAAAAAAGAATCAGTTAAAAAAGATAATGAGTACGACTGGTTTGACTAATTTATGTACGAAACAAAAATAATAGAAGCAAAAAACTTAGGAGAGGCCTGGGAAAAGTCCTGTATTTTAATAATGACAGAGGGGCACGATCGGCACGTCCAGGCTCCAGAATACCAAATTGAAACAAAAGATATCCCGCTTTTAATTAAGGTTTCAGACCCTTTTTCTGAGCCAAGGCTGAGTAATAAAACCAATACCACTAAAGAGTTGGCTGATGAATACGCCAAGAAGTTTTTAGAGGGCTCTGGCAAGGAAAACGAGAACAGCTTTGACTATACTTATTATTCCCGGCTTCGCTGCTATCCGGACTGTAAAGTCAGGGCATTTTTACCGAGCGTAACTGATACTGACGAAGAATTAGCCGAAGAGATTAAAAAGATTTCCCCTGATGGAAAGTGTGTTGTAAAGCGGATAGACCAGGTTGAAAAAGCAATAGGCATTTTAAAGAAAGATCCCACCCGGAGAACAGTAGTAATGCATACTTGGATTCCTTACAGGGATTTAATGAAATTCGGGCCTAAAAGAGAGGATTCTTCTTCACCCTGCGTTTTATTGTTTTATCCTCAGCTGGTTGATGGAAAACTCCATATGTTTGTCGTCATGAAGACTAATGATCTTTATAATGCCTGGCCGGAAAACGCTTACGCTTTTACCGCTCTCCAAAAGTATATGGCAGACGAGCTTTCAGTGGACACGGGAACTTATACTCATTTTTCAGTCAGCATGCATATTTATAAAGATATGTATAAGGAAGTAAGAGAGAAGTTCAGCTTAAAATAGGCAATTTGATTTATGGAGACCAAATTATATATTTGGTCTTTTTTTGTTGTCTTTTGACTAAAATTTTGTTATTTTAAATAAAACATGAAATATTTACCAACTATTGGTTTAGAAATACATATTGAGCTAAAGACGCGCTCTAAGATGTTTTGTTCTTCTTTGAACGATCCTTCAGAGCGACATCCCAATATTAATGTTTGTCCTGTTTGCATGGGGCATCCGGGCACTCTTCCTGTAATCAATGAAGAGGCGATTAAAAAAACAATAAAGACCGGATTGGCCTTAAATTGTAAAATTCCAGAAGACTCAAAGTTTGACAGGAAAAACTACTTTTATCCCGATCTTCCCAAAGGTTATCAGATTTCACAATACGACAAGCCTCTTTGCAAAGGAGGGTTTTTAAACATTGGAGGAAATAAGATAAGCATTACCAGAGTTCACTTAGAAGAGGATACAGGAAGATTGATCCATGAAAAAGATTATTCATTGGTTGACTTTAATCGAGCGGGGATTCCTTTAATGGAGTTAGTGACAGAACCTGATATAAAGTCAGCTAAGGAAGCAAGGAAGTTTAGCCAAAGACTCCAGCTTATTTTAAGATATCTTAAAGTATCTGATGCTGATATGGAAAAAGGGCAGATGAGAGTTGAAGCTAATATTTCTTTAAAAAAAGGGAAGAAGTTGGGAACCAAGGTAGAAATTAAAAACTTGAATTCTTTTCGGGTGGTGGAGAGAGCTTTAGACTATGAGATTGAACGTCAAGGCAAGGTGTTGGCGTCCGGCAAGAAAGTTCTTCACGAAACAAGAGGCTGGAATGACAGAGATGAGGTTACTCTCAGCCAGAGAGAAAAGGAACAAGCTCATGATTATCGGTATTTTCCAGAGCCTGATTTGCCTCCCCTAAGCCTAAGCAAAGATTATATTAATAAGATTAAGGCTGAAATTCCCGAACTTCCTCAATCTCGCAGAGAAAGGTTTGCTAGAGAGTATAAGTTGGATGAAAAATCTATTGAGGTTTTTGTCGTAAATAAGAGTTTGGGAGAGTATTTTGAAAAAGTTATTTCAGAATTAAAAAACTGGGTAAAGGCAGTAGAATTAAAAACAAAAATCTCACAAGCTGAAGAAAAAAAGTTGATTAAATTAGCTTCAAACTATATCTTAACTGACCTTCAGGGTTTACTTGTTGGGGCTTTGGGAAAGGATTTTTTGATCACCCCTGAGGATTTTGCTGAATTCATCGCCTTAATTTACGAAGGGAAAATCTCCAGTAAGATTGCAAAACAGGTTCTTTCTGAAATGTTTAAGACCGGAGCTGATCCCAGTCATATTATTAAGGAAAAGAATCTTTCTTTAATAACGAATGAGTCAGAAATTGAGAAGATAGTTAAAGAAGTAATTGTTAAAAATCAAAAAGCAGTTGAGGATTTTAAGAAAGGAAAAGAAAACGCCCTTCAGTTTTTAGTAGGGCAGGTAATGGCTCGCTCTAAAGGTAGAGCTAACCCTGAAAGCGTAAGGCAGATTTTATTAAAGGATTTAAAGTAAGATAAGTAATATGAATAAAGAAATAACAATAGAAGACAAAACCGAGAAAGCTTTAATTAAAGACTTAAATAAAAGAAAAGACATTAAAGCGGAACGTATAAAAAGACTTTTAGCGCTTCCAGATTTAACGAAGAAAAAGAATTCTCCAGTTAAGATTTTAGTTAATCAGATAATAAATCTTCCCAGATTTAAGGATTATGACCTGGTTGATTTCCCCCGTATTGTTACAGTAGAACAATGCTTTGATCTTTTAAATATGCCAAAAGATCATCCCAGCAGGAAAGAAACAGACACTTATTTTTTAGACGATACTCATGTTTTGCGTACTCACACAACTGTTTTCTGGTCTTTCTATTTAAAAAAACCAGAAGTTTTAGAAAGATTAAAAAACAAAGGTCACATAGAGGCTCTCTCTGCGGGAATAGTCTTTAGAAAAGATGAAATTGACAGAAACCATTATCCGGCATTTCATCAAGTGGATGGTTTATATATTTGCAGAAAGGACCAGAAGATTATCCGCCAAAAGGATTTAATTGATGTCTTAGTTGATGTGGCCAAAAGCTTATTCGGCCAAAATATTGAATGGAAAGTAGTTAAAGATAACTTTCCATATACAATAGAAAGTCTTGAAATGGATATAAAGCAAGGAGATGAATGGATGGAGGTGGTTGGATGCGGACTAGTAAACCCAATAGTGATGAAAAAATTTGGGATCGATCCTGAGATTTACAACGGCTGGGCGTTTGGGTTTGGGGTCGAGAGATTAGCTATGGTAAAAATGATGATTTCCGATATTAGAATCTTATGGTCAGATGACCCACGAATTACCAGTCAGTTTAAAGATATAAACAGTAAGTTTAAAGAAATAAGTAAATATCCTGAAACCACAAGAGATATTTCATTTATAATTAATAAGAATATAAATTTAAATAATTATTACGAGATTGTTAGAGACTTTGCGGCTGATTTAATTGAAGAGGTAAAACTTATTGATGAGTATGAAGACGAAGAAAAATTTGGTAAAGATAAAAAATCTTATACATTCCGTATTTCTTATCGTTCATTCGAAAAAACCTTGGCTAATAAAGAAATAAACAAAATCCAAGAATTAATCCGTGAGAAAACAAAGAAAGATTTAAAGGCGATTGTAAGATAACATTACTTGTGGAAAACTAAGCTTAGCTTAGTTTTATACTATAAAGTCGCCTAAACGGCGGTTTTTTGGTATAATGAAGTAATATGGCATTGTTTAATTTTCTTTGGCCTATTATTTTCTTAGCCTTAATAATCATAGCCCCATATTATATAATATTGGGTGG
>PVBE012031744.1_pt1 | contig 87690 bp, 88 predicted proteins | sample 1631181 | NCBI WGS metagenome assembly PVBE01 (sample SAMN08397723, study PRJNA350692) | Marine metagenome, whole genome shotgun sequencing project. | isolation source: water | place: Pacific Ocean | collected 2012-04 | reverse complement strand
TCTACAACAGAATCAGGCCGCATGGCTCATTGGACTACCGGCCTCCAGCTCCTGAAACAAAAGAACCATGGCCTCCGGGCTTCGCTCCGCTTCGCCCTTCGTCCATGGTTCCAGGACTCTCGTAGCTAGTGGTACAACTATCGGGGGCAGGTCAATGGGGCAAAAGGGAGTTGTCCCGAACGAAGAGGCGAGACTCGACACAGAAGGAAGGTTCGATGACACGGGACCGTAACCGCATGACGCACGCCGAGTTTCCATTCTCCCCGTCTCCGGGCGCCGGCCGGGAGGGGAGCAAGCACAAGGCCGGCGCAAACTGATCGACATTCAAGGGCGGCTGACCGTCCTGCACGGCCCCAGGGAGATTCCCCGGCCGTAAGAGAAAATGAGCATAAAGAGCGGGGTGCGATGCCCCGCTCTTTTTTTGCGCGCGCCTGGAGTAATGGGGAGACAGCCGCCGCCTCCTCGGCGGAGTGCGTCCCGCACATGGGAGGGCGCAAAATCCCCTCTTCTTTGCTAAAGTGGGTTTTTAGGCTCTCCTCTTTCAGGATCCCTTCCATGATCCATGCCTCATGACTGACTCGGCGATGGCGGGTTTTTTTTCGATCTCGACGGCTGTGTCCACGGGCGCGTTTTCGGTCTTCGTGCGCCGGGGGGGGAGCTACGCCAACGCGGTGACCGGGGTGCTCATCGGGCTAATCGTGACGACGCCTCCCCTCGCGGCGGTGGTGTGGGCGCTCTGGCGGCCGGAGTGGTGGAACCCGCGCGCCTACGCGCTCCTGGCGGCGGGAGGGCTGCTCGGCCCGGCCATCGGGCGGGTGCTCTACTTCGCGGCGATCCACTACCTGGGCCTCACGCGGGCGCTGCCGCTGGCCGCGACGATGCCTCTTTTCGCGGTGGTGTTCGGCGTCGGGCTGCTCGGCGAGCGGCCGGGCCCGGAGGTCATGGCGGGGACGGCGTTCATCGTCGCGGGCTGCATCATCATCACCTACAAAAAGGCCGAGGACAAGAGCTGGAACCGCCGCCACCTGTGGATCCCCCTCGTGGGGGTGATGGCGTTCTCGGGCTCCCACGTTTTCCGCAAGGCGGGGGTCGAGCTTTTGGATTCGCCCCTGGTGGCGATCACGGTGATGAGTTTCGCGGGGATGATCTGTCTCTTTGTGTTGTCGCGGCTGCTGCCGGCCGGCCAGCGCCCTCAACTCGGCCGTCCGAAGGCCTGGCTCCTCTACACGGCGAGCGGGGCGCTGAACGGGGTTTCGGTGTTTCTTCATTTCAGCGGGCTCAACTACGGCGATCTGACGATCGTGACGCCCCTCTCGTCGATGGCGCCGCTGTTCGCGCTTTTTTTGAGCCGCTTCGTGCTCAGGGACATGGAGCGCGTGACGGCGCCGCTCGTGATCGGGACTCTACTTGTTGTCTTCGGCGGGGGGATCATCTCCTGGGGCATCTTCTAGGCCCCGGCAGGGGGGCCGGACTCCGGCAGGGGAGCCAGTCCGGGCAAGGTGGCCGGACCCGCAACGGGTTTCCCCTGGCATGAAGCCGGAAGCGTCGCCTCGCCGGGCTATCTTTGAAAGGTTTCGGGTTTTGAATTTTTCCTTACTTTGGAATTTGCCGATGAAAAACGCTTCATGAACGACACCACGCTGGCCGCCTTGTTCGCCCTGCTCACGGCGGCGATTGGCGGCCCGGTCAGCGTCATCATCCGCCGGGGTCAGGCCTACGGCAACGCGACGACCGGGGTGCTCATCGGGCTCATAGTGAGTCTGCCGCTCCTCTACGGCGCGACTGCGCTTCTCTGGGACCCCGATTGGTGGGACATCGACCGGTTCGGTTGGTTCGTCGCGCTGGGGCTGGTGGGCCCATCCCTCGGGCGGGTGTTCATGTACCAGTCGGTCCACCACCTCGGGGTGGCGCGCGCGATACCGCTGATCGCGACGCTTCCCCTGACGACGGCGGTGGCGGCCTTCGGGCTTCTCGGCGAGCGGCCGGGGCCCTATATCTGGGCGGGGACCCTCCTCGTCGTCGCGGGTTGCATCGGGATAACGATGAAGGGCCGGGCCGGCGCTGACTGGGACCGGCGCTTTTTGTGGTATCCCCTCCTCTCGGTCACGGGGTTTACGGCGGGAAACATACTCCGCAAGGTGGGGCTGAACGCGAACCCCTCGGTGATATTCGGGGTGACGGTCACCTACACCTCGTCGGTCGTCTTTCTTTTCCTGCTCCGGCGGTTCCTGCCTCCCACCCACCGGCCGGACCTGAGTTGGGGCAATAAGTGGGGCTTCTACGGCGTCTGCGGGCTCTGCAACACCGTCACGTTCATGTCGCGCTTCGCCGCGACGCGTTTCGGCGATCTGACGATAGTGGCGCCGATCTTCGGGACGTCCGCGCTGTTCGCCCTGCTGGCGAGCTGGATATTCCTGAGAGACCTCGAGCGCATCACCTGGCCCGTCGCTGCGGGGGCGGTGATGATCATGTTCGGCGGGGCGCTCGTCGCCTGGCGGGTGCTGTGAGGGAGGGGGGGAGGTGAAGGATCCCGCGCTGGCGGCCGCGTTCGCGCTCATGGCGGCGGTGGGCTCGGCCACCTTCAGCATCATCATCCGGAAAGGCCAGCGCCACGGCAACGCGATGACCGGGGTGCTCATCGGCCTGATCGTGAGTGTGCCGATCCTCTCGGCGGCGACCGCGCTCCTTTGGGAGCCGGGGTGGTGGCACCCCTCCGCGATCGGATTCTTCGTCGCGGCCGGGCTGGCGGGGCCCTGTATCGGGCGGATGCTCATCTTCCTGGGGATTCACCATCTGGGGGTGGCGCGGGCGATTCCCCTCAAATCGGTTCAGCCCCTCGTCGCGGCCGCGCTCGCCTACGCGATACTCGGCGAGCGGCCGGGGCCCTATATCTGGGCGGGGACGTTTCTCATCGTCGCGGGCTGCGCGGCCTTTTCAATCAAGAAAAAAGGGGACTCGGCCTGGAACCGCCGCCTGATCTGGCTCCCCCTGGTCGCCGTGGTTGCGTTCGCCTCGGGGGCGATCCTCCGCAAGATTGGGCTGGGGATGCTCCACACGCCCCTGTTAGGGGTCACCTTCACGAGCATTTCGGGGCTGGTATTCATCCTGGGTTTTTCTCTTGTCATGCCGCCCGGCTACCGCCCCGACCTGCGCTGGGGAAAGGCGTGGTTTTTCTACGGTGTTTGCGGGCTGATCAACACGGCCACCTTTATCATCAGTTTCCACGCGATCATGCGCGGAGACATCACCATCGTGACGCCGATCTCGTCGACTTCGCCGTTCTTCGCCCTGGTCATGAGCCATCTCTTTTTGAAGGATGTCGAGCGCGTGACGCGGCTGATTGTCGCGGGCACCGCGCTCACCGTGGCGGGCGGCGCCATCATCGGCTGGCGGGTGATGTGATGTGACGCGCCGTACGGCGCGGCCCGGCAGGTGACCTGCCGCAAGGCGGGGCCGCCCCGGCGTGGTTTCCGCCCGGGAGCGGTCCCGGCGGGATTTCTGCTAGATTTTCGGCCCGGCACGGGTGCCGCCCACAACGTGAGTGGCGCGTTCCGGCGCACTTTCATGAGGCGATTCAGGTGAACCCATGCCGTTGAGCGAATCCCATCTGGCGGTGATATTTTCCCTGGGCTCCGCGGTGCTGGCGGCGACGTTTTCCCTCATCGTCCGCCGGGGACAGGTGCACGGCAACGCCGCCACCGGGGTGATCATCGGGTTGATCGTGAATATCCCCTGGCTCGTCGCCGCTACGATCTGGCTCTGGGAGCCCTCCTGGTGGAACCCGTGGGCGTTTCTTCTCCTCACGGGCTCGGGGCTGACGGGCCCCGCCCTCGGGCGGATGTTCATGTTCCTGGGGATTCACAATCTGGGGGTGTCGCGGGCGATGCCCCTCATGGCGACGAACCCGCTGTTCACGGCGGTGCTCGCCTACTCTATTCTCGGCGAGCGGCCGGGGCCCTACATCTGGGCGGGGACCTTCCTCGTCGTCGCCGGCTGCGTGGCGATCACCATGAAGGGGAAGACGGAACCCGGCTGGAACCGACGCGCCATCTGGCTGCCCCTGGCCGCCGTCGCCGGATTCTCGATCTCCAACATCTTCCGCAAGGCGGGGATGGAGGCGGTGCCCTCGCCGATACTCGGCATCACGCTCACCAGCCTGACCGGGCTGATTTTCCTCTTGCTATCGATGCGGTTCATGCCCGCCGGTCACCGCCCGAATCTCAAATGGGGCAAGGTCTGGACCTTCTACGGGGTGTGCGGGCTGATCAACTCGTTCGCCTTTCTCTCCCACTTCGCCGCGATTCGCTACGGCGACCTCGCCGTGATCTCGCCGCTCTCGGCGACCGCCCCTTTCTTCGCGTTGACCCTGAGCTTGTTCTTCCTGCGCGACCTCGAACGCGTGACCGCCTGGATCGTCTCGGGGACAGTGTTCGTCGTCGCGGGCGGGGCGCTCATCGCCTGGCGGATTTTGTAGGCGGGGACGGGCCCCTCTCGGGCCGGGAAGTTCGGCCGGCCGGGTGCGGGTTAAGACTGTCAGGATGGCGGGGCGCGATTAAGACGCTTAAGACGGCAGGGTGGTGGAGGCCGGTCAGCGGGTGTCGGTATCGATGTGGCTCACGACGCTTTTGACGCCTTTGGTGGCGCGGAGGATGCGGAGGACGAGGCCGCGCTCGGCCCGCGACCCGGCGGTCCCGATGACGTAGACCCGGTTCAGCACCACCTGCCAGCGGTAGTTGACCGACTTGACGCCGGCCGCGGCCAGGAGGCGCACTTTGATTTTCGCGCCGATCCAGGCGTCGCTAATGAGCCGGCCCACTTTCACGTTCGGCGGCTCTCCGCCGCCCCGGGAGGCTCTTCTTCTCTCCTTGACCCGCTTCGATACGATCTGGATGTGGTTGTGGGTGGCGTGGATGCGCCCATCCTTGCGCACGGCTTTTTCGATTCCCCGGCGCAACCCCGGGTCGTCGAGGGCGCCGGTGAAGAGCACCCGCCGCCGCCAGACGTCGGTGTTCACATCGATGGGGAGATTGGGGTCGGTGCTGGAGAGGAGGTTGAGAATCCGGGCGTGAATCTTGGCGTCGGTGATCTGCCCTGCGGTGGAGCGGTCCTCGTAGGCCTTCTGCGCCACGATCGTCACGACGGCCGCGCATCCGGGCAGGTAAACGGCGGCCGCGAAAAGCGCGGTGAAGATTCCTTTTCGCATCATGGTTTTATTTTCTCGGGCGGCGCCCTCGGCGCCCGAAGCGCCCGTGGGGCTCAGTCGCGGAAATTAACGAATTGAAGAGGCTGGTCCACTTTCTTGAGGCCCTTGCACAGGGAGATGACTTCCTGAAGGTTGTCCCGTTTCTTGCCCGAGACGCGGAGCTCGTTGCCCTGGACGGCCACCTGGACCTTGAGTTTCGAGCCCTTGATCTCCTTGACGATATACCTCGCCGTTTCCTGGTCAATCCCTTCGCGGACGGTGACCTGCTGGCGCAGGGAGCCGCCCGAGGCCCCTTCGGGCTCCTTGTAGACGAGCACGCGCGGGTCCACCTTTCGCCGGGTGAAGTAGGTGGCGATGAGCTCGTGCACCTGCTTGAGCTTGAAGTCGTCGTCGGCGTTGATAGTGATGCTCGCCTTGCTCCGATCGACCGAGCACTTGCTTCCCTTGAAGTCGTAGCGCTGCTTGATCTCGCGGGTGATGCCGTTAATGGCGTTGTCCACTTCCTGCATGTCGGTCTTGGAGACAATATCGAAGGTCGGCATGGGGGTCCTTTGACGGTCGAAAGAGGGCGGTCGAAAGAGGGTGACCGGGGCTCTTCCCGGCCAGTTTCCCCCGGAGGGGTTTTCCCCGAAGGGGCTTGAGCCCACCATATGAAATCTCCTCCGCCGGGAGGAGGGTGGTTGGCGTTAGACAGCCCGGGGGAAACCCCGGCCCGGCGAAGGAGCCGGCCCGACGCTTTAGCCGGCCTGGCTGAGGACGCGCCCGACCTCTTCGGTCAAAAAGAGCGAGTCGATGGGTTTGGTGATGATGCCGTCCGCGCCGGCCGCGATGGCGCGCGGTCTGTTCTCTTCGACTCCGTACGCCGTCACCGCCAGGACAGGGATGTCCCTCGTTTCGGGGTCGGACTTGAGATTTTCGATGGCGCTGAAACCGTCGAGGACGAGCATCCGCAGGTCCATGAAAATCAGATCGGGTTTCAGCCGGAGGGCCGCATCGACCCCCTGTTTTCCGTCGCGGGCGGGGAATACCTTCGCCGCGCTTGCCATCAAAAGCTCGATGTATTCGTGGAAGTAGGGGTCGTCGTCCACCACCAGGATCGACCGTTTCGCCCAAGGCTCACCGAAGTTATGGCCCTTCCCTCCGCCCTCGCCGATATCGATCCCTCCGGCGTCGGGGAGGGGCGGCTCCTCGGTCCCGGGCGTCGCAACGGGGGCCGGACGGGCGAGGGCGCCGCGCTCGGCTCCGAAGCTCTGGGGAAGGGCGAAGATGAATGTGCTTCCCCGGCCTTCCTCGCTCTCGACCCAGATGCGCCCGCCGTGCAGATGAATGAGCTTCTGAGCGATGTTGAGGCCGATGCCCAGGCCGCCGCCCTCATTTCCCGCACCGCTTTCGAGCTGGCGGAAGCGATCGAACACCGCCTCCCGGTCGTCGGGGGCGATTCCGATCCCCTCGTCCTGGACGCTCACTCGGAATTCTCCCGGGTAGGATTCGGTGCGGACCGTGATGGTCCCCCCGCCGGGGACGCTCCCCCCGCCGGGGGAGTATTTGACGGCGTTGTCGAGAAGATTCGTCAGCACCCGGCGGATGTGCGCCGGATCGCAGGAGAGCAGATCGAACGCGGGGTCGAGCACGGCGCGAAACGAAATCCCCTCCGGCGTCCTGGATTGCAGCTCATCGATGGTGTGGTTGACGAGATCGCTGATCAGCGTGTCCTCGCGATTCAGCGAGACCTTGCCCGATTCGATCCGGTTGAAGTCGAGAAGATCCTCGATCAGCCGGGCAAGATGGCCGGCAGTGCCCTTGATTTTCCGGCCGATATCGAGGGCCGTTTCCTCGTCGGGGCGGTTCAGCAGCGTCTCGCCGAAGGCGGCCACCGAGCCGAGCGGAGAGCGAAGTTCGTGATTGATGTTGGCGAGGTATTCGTCCTTGGCCCGGTTGGCGGCCTCGGCCTCGTCCTTGGCCTGGACCAGGCGCTCCTCCGCATTTTTCTGGTCGGTGATGTCGCATATGACGGTGATGTGATGGGTGATCGCGCCGATGTCGTCGCGGAAGGGAATGATGTGCATTTCGTTCCAGAAGAGCGATCCGTCCTTCCGGGGACTGCGCAGCACGGCATGGCCAGCCCGGTTTTCCTCGACCGATTCCCGGATCTCGTCGATGTCCGGCTGGCCCTCCTCCTCCCCTTGTAGAAAGCGAAAGCTCCTGCCGAAGACCTCCGAGATGGCGTATCCCGTGATTCTCTCGAACGACTCGTTGGCGTAGATAATCGGATTGTTGGGAAGGGAGGGATCGGTGATCAGGACGCCGTGATCGGTCGAGTCCAGCGCCCGGTCCCTCAGGATCAGATCAGATTCCGCCCGCCTCTGCCCGGTAAGGTCCCTGATCAACGCGGCGGCCGCCGTGATTTTTCCTTCCTCGTCCTTGAGCGGGATGATTTTTACGCTCGCGGGGACCATGAACCCGAATTTGCTCTTGTAAGTGTCCTCGAAGCGGATGCGGTTTCCGATGTCGAAAACATGTTGCGCTTTTTCGCGGAAAAGACGTGCTTCGGCGAGGACCGATTCGATAGGCCTTCCGGCGGCCTCGTTGGATGAGTAGCCGAGCAGGTCCTCCGCCCCCGCGTTCCAGTGGATCAGTTTGAATTTCCGGTTGAAGGCGAAGATCGCATCCTCGCAACCCTCGATCATGGCCTCGAAGAGACCCTCGGTGCGCTGGTCCTCCTGGCGCAGGGCGGAGAGTTCGATGGCGAGCGCCGCCTGGTCCGCCAGGCTGATCCCCTTATCGATCTCTTTTTGAATGAACTCATGGCCCTGCTCGCGGAAAATATGGAGCGTGCCCCGCACGCGGCCGCCGGATTTGGCCGGGAGAATCATCCACGAGCCCGTCCGTCCGGGAACGATGGCCTCCCGGTCTATCTCGTCGATGCGGGGGTCGAGAGCGGCATCGGGGCTCAGAACCGGCTCCCCGAGAACGGCCGCCCTCCCGCCGAGGGTGGTGTCGATCCGGGCGCGATCGGTTTTCATCGAAAATCTTGCCGCCGTGGTCGCTGCGGCGCGGACCAGATGCTCGTCTTCGAGGATTCGGAATCCCGCCTCCCCTCCGAACACTCTAGCGGCGGACTCGGCCAGGGACTCCAGGACGGCGGACAGGCCACCGCCCTCGGCGAGCTGTGCGGCGGCGGCGGTCAGAGCGGTCCCACGGACAAGGGCCCGGGTGGAGTCCCGCTCCCGGCCGGCGTTTCGGATGGCCAGGGAGGCGAGGTCACCGAGAGACTCGGCGAGCATCAGGTCCTCGTGGGAATATTCCTTGGAGGAGAGATGAACCAGACCCAGCCATCCGTAAGGCTCCCGGTCAACAATCAGAGGAACGATGCAGACCGTCTGGTTTCCGGCGTCTCCGAGAACGGAGTTCGGATCGAAAACCAGGCCTTGGATGACATGGGGCCGGCCCTCCCTGAAAAGATCGGGCAGCATCTGCGAAACGAGGGTGGAGCGCTCGGCCAGATCGAGAAATTCGGGCGGAACCTGGTGGACCTGGATAATTTCCTGGCGAATGACTTCGCCGAAATCCACCCGGGCGATCAGCGCGCGATCGGCGCCGAGCAGGTCGCAGGACTCCTCGCAGACCCTCCGGAGGAGCATGGAGGGGTCGGTGGTCTCGAAAAACTTACGGGAGGTGTCCGCCAGCCGGGAAAGAGGAGCGGGGGGGGAAGTCTCCCGCTGCCGGGCGTCTTGCGGCACTTGGGGGCTCATCGCAAACTCCCTGCGCTTGCCGAAAATTTCAGAATTATTTTTACTGGCAGAAGATGTAGAATTGTCATTGTATTGCCGGCCACATCTATTTTTTACTTTATGATCGGACCCCGGTCAAGGAGGGCGTTTTCCACCGGCGGCGGGCGGTGAGAATTAAAGTGCCTGCCCCCCTCGTGCAAACCACACGATCTCACTTATAGTCTCCCCCCATGTTGAGACTCGAAGGGGTTCGAAAACAATTTGGCGGTCAGGTTGTCCTGGAGGGCGCCTCCCTCGCCGTCCATCCCGGCGAGCGGGTCGGCCTCATCGGCCCCAACGGGGCCGGGAAGACGACGATCTTCCGCATCATCGAGGGCGCTGAGGGCGTTGACGCCGGTTCGGTGAATCTGCGGGGGCGAATCCGGGTGGGGGTTCTCCGCCAGGAGCTCGAGGCCACGGATAGTCCCGTTCTGGCCGAGGTGCTTGGGGGCGATCGCGAGCTCATCCGCCTGCGCGGGGAGCAGGCGGCGCTTCACGCCCGGCTGGACGCCGCGGCGGGGGGCGGCGAGCTCGATAGGCTCTCGGCCCGGCTGGGCGAGGTCGATCACAGCCTCGAGCAAATCGGCTCCTTCGAGGCCGACTCGCGCGCGTCGTCGATCCTCATGGGCCTGGGCTTTTCGGCCGGGGAGATTCACAGCCCGCTCAACGAGTTTTCCGGCGGCTGGCGGATGCGGGCCGCCCTGGCGCGGCTCCTTTTCTCCCGGCCCGACCTGTTGTTGCTCGACGAGCCGACCAACCACCTCGACATCGAATCGGTCGCCTGGCTCGAGAAATTCCTCGCCCGCTTTCCGGGCACACTGATCGTCATCTCCCACGACAGCCATTTTCTCAACCGCACGGCCGGCGTCATCGCCGAGCTCGAGGGCGGGCGGCTCACCCGCTACGTGGGGAATTTCGACAGCTACCTCTTACAGCGCGAGGTCCACATCGAGCAGCTCGAAAAAGCCGCCGCCCAGCAGGACCGCCGCGTCGCCGAGCTCGAGCGCTTCATCCGCCGCTTCCGCGCCAAGGCAACCAAGGCCCGGCAGGCCCAGAGCCGGGTCAAGCAGCTCGAGAAAATCAAACCCGTCGAGCGCGTAGCGCGCCCCGCGGTCGCACCGAAAATTCGCCTCCCCGATCCGCCCGCCTCGGCCTACGAAGCGCTCGTCGTCCGCGACCTCGCCAAAAGCTACGGGGCGAACGAGGTGTTTTCGGGGGTGGACCTCAAGCTCATGCGCGGAGAGAAGATCGGGCTCATCGGCCCCAACGGCGCGGGAAAGACGACTTTCCTGCGGATCGTGTCGGGCGAGATCGAGGCGAGCGCCGGGCGCGCGGCGCCGGGGGACCGGGTGCGCGTGGGACATTTTTCGCAAATCGTCCTCGACGCCCTCGAGCCCGCCCAATCCGTGATCGAATCGGCGGGCGAGGCCGCCCCGCCATCTACGACCAAAACCGCGCTTCGCTCCCTGCTGGGCGGATTTTTATTCTCGGGCGAATCGGTTTTCAAGAAAGTGTCCGTCCTCTCGGGGGGCGAGCGGGCGCGGCTGGCGCTGGCCCGGCTGTTCATGTCGGGGGCGAACCTGTTGCTCCTCGACGAGCCGACCAACCATCTCGACATGAGCGCCCGGGCGGCGCTCGAGGAGGCCCTCGAGGCCTACGCCGGGACGTTCATCCTCGTGGCGCACGACCGCGACCTCCTGGAGTCGGTGTGCGAGAGCTACTGGGTGGTGGAGGAGGGGACGATCCGGCCGCTCAGGGGCTCGCTCGACGGCTACCTGGAGGGCGTCGCCGCGCGCCGCCAGGGCGAAAAAGAGGAGGCGGCCGAAAAAACCGCTCCCCGCCGCAGGGACCGGGAAGCGCGCCGGCGGAGCGCCGAGTCCCGGAACCGGGTTCACCGCGAGACGCGCGATCTCAAGAAAAAATCCGCCACTCTCGAGGAGCGCATCCACCGGATGGAGTCAGAGGAGGATGATCTCAAGATGCAGCTGGTCGAGCCGGGGATTTACGACGGTGCGAACAAGGCAAAGCTGGACTCGCTCCTCGAGCGCCACAAGGAAGTCTCCATCGCCCTCCGGGCCGACATGGAGGAATGGGAAAAAATCGCCATCGCCATCGAGGACATCGAGGCCGCGCTGCGCGAGGAGGAGTAGGTGAGGTTTCTACCCGCCTGCCAACCGCCCGCTTTCCGTCCGTCATCTCCGGCGGCGTCGCTGGTCCTATTCCCACATAATATATTTCAGGTAGCCTTCTTCGGGAAGGTCGTTGACGGCGGGAAGCCCCATCGCCTGCTTGTGGGCTTGTATGGTTCTGAGGTGGGCGAAGCCCTCCCAGAGGACGTGGCGGAAAGTGAATTCCAGGGTGTAGTGAAATAGCTCGGGGTCGCCTTCGTCGCGCCAGTAGGCGCCGGGGTGGGCCTTCAGGGTGAGGTTTTCGGTGTAGGCCATCCGGCTGTCGCCGCTGGCGAAGCGCTCGTCCGCTTTAATCGTCCGGCTCTGGGTTCTCGCCCTCATGCTGCCAAGCGTCTCGCCGGCGAGAATCTCCCACACCAGATCGGCTCCGTCCTTGAGCGCCGCGAGCAGCACGGGCATCTCGTGAAACCGGCCCGGGTCGAGTATCCGGTCCGCCCCGCCGGTGTCGATGAGCGATTTGTCCCGCGGTAAATTTCCGCCAAAAAGCGCCTCGCCCCAGTTGCCCAGAAAATGGCGGTACTGGACCGAAGCGGCGTGGCTAACCTGGTTGCGGATGGACCACTGGCCCCAGCTTTTCTCGGGCTGGAGAGTATCGATCTGCTCGCCGCTCAGGCCCTCGACCTCGCGCTCGTACATTCCGGCGATACGGGTGTAATCCGGAAACAGGGATTGCCCCGGCGCGCTCAGGTCTTCGCTCATTTCAGTCCCATCCTTTCGGCCGGCGTTGATGAGTGGCCCGGCGGCCGCCGGAATCGTATCACCCCGCCGAGAACGCCGCGATGGTCCCGGCCGCGAAGGCCAGGCCCGCCAGTTTTCGCGCGGTGAACAGCTCGTCCAGCCACCAGGTCGCCATCAGGACGCTGACGGCGAAACTGAGTTGCACGATGGGGGTCACCACGCTGGCCTCGCCGCTCTGGAGGGCGGTCAGGAAGGCGACGATCCCGCCCGTGAAGGAGAGCGCCGTGACCGAGGCGTGCGCCCAGCCGGCCCTGGAGAAGCGCGGCCCGCCCTGAGTGACGCGGGCGTAGATGAGGGCGATTGTGATGAAAAAAACCGCCTGGCTGTGGAGCATCATCACCGGCGAGACGCCGTTTGCCACCCCGAGTTTGTAGACGATGTTGAGGACACCGACCGCGCACATCGCCGTCACCGCCCAGAGGATGGATTTTCCGCTCCCGCGCGCGGCGCCGCCGAGGCGGAAGTCCGAGATGAAAAAGATCGCTGCCCCGGCGAGCAAAAATCCGATTCCTTTTCGGATCGTCATCGTCTCCCCGAGGAAGAGGATGGCGATCAACGCGGTGATGACGAAGCTGATGCGGTAGATGGGGGTGCTGACGCTCGTCTGGCCGAGCTTGAGGCTTTTCATGAACGCCCAGAGCCCGATGAAGACGAAGACGCCCGCCGCGATCCCGAGGAAGGCCGGTTTCGACCAGAGGTAGGTCCCCTCCCACCAGGCCCAGATCCCCGTCAACGGCGTGACGATGGCCGACTGCGAGCAGAGCATCGTCCCCGGCGTGACGCCCTTGCGGGTGGCGCGGCCGTAGGTGAAATCCACCACGCCGTAGAACGACATGGCGAGGAGCGCGTACCAGATGTAGGAGGGGAACACGGGTGTCCTTCCGGGGGCGGGGTCAATGCGGGCCGGTCGCCGGTGCGATGCTAGTCAGCCGCTTCTTGAGCACGGCCGCTGCCCAGACGCAAGTACGATGCCGCCCGCAGGGCCTTCCCCGCGGGCGCGGTTACTTGGGCTGACCGATAAGATGAAACGCCTTGAGGGCGCCCGTGCCTTGGAGACTCGCGCCCTCGCCGGGGCCGAGATAGAGCCCCGCGCCGGGGCCGACGTCGTAGTCCTTGCCTTCGAGACTCACGACGCCCTCGCCCTCCATTACGTAAATGAGCTGGTGCGCGTCCGGGATGGGCGCCGCCTCGAAGGCGTCGCCTTCGCCGAGCCAGCGGAGGTGAGCCTTGATCTCCTCGGCCCCGCACAGCGCCCCGCTCACCACTTCGGCCGCATCGCCTCGGCCCCCGCCCAGGTTTTCCCGCTTGCATTCGTTGGTATCGATAAAAGTGATCATCGTGCCGCCTCCTTAGCTCTGAACCCAGATTTTGCCGTCCACCTTCTCCCAGCGCAGGTCGTCGTCCGTCCCCTCGAGGATCGTGGTCTTGAAGAGGTTCGGGACCTGGCACTCGAAATGGGTGGAATCCGCGGACGCCCGGAGGCGGTGCTTATCCTCGGCGGGGATGAAGACGAGGGTGCCCGGCGAGATGGTGGTGGTTCCCTCCTCGGTCTCGACCTCTCCGGCGCCCTCGAGGAAAAAGTAGAAATGCTCGCAGTTCTTGTGGAAATGGAGGGGGGACGAGATGCCCTTTTTGTAGCGGATGATCCCCGCCAGCATCGCGTCGGTGTCGGCGAGCTCTTTACTTGCGAAAAAAATGCGCTCCCGCCCCGGGGTGACCGAGACCAGCTTCGGGAGCTCGTCCTGATGGAACAGATAGGCCATGATCTCGTTCCTCCTTGTAAGAAGAAAAAAAGGCTTTGCCGTGTGGATTTCGTCACGAAGGCCGAAGGATACCCCACCGGAGGGTGAATTCCCATCCTGGGGGGATTTCCATCCGGGGGTGGATGGATACCCATCCGGGTGGTGTGAGCCGCCTCAGGCGCCGTTGGCCGCGAGAAAGTCCTTTATCCCGACGCTCTCGCCCGTTTTCATGCTCTCGACGGCGGCGAGGATGACGGCGAGCGTCTCCACCCCCGAGCGGGGGCCCGCGTCCGAGGGCCGGCCGCCGCCCACCCACTCGGTGAACTCCTTGATCTCCTCGACGATTACGTTGCCCGGCGAGAGCGAAACGATCTCGGGCTCCTCCCGGTCTTTCCAGTGAAATTCGAGGTCGGTGATCTCGTCGGCCTCGAGGAGCTTGATGAGGTAATCGCGCACATCGCCCTGGGGGAGGCGCAGCTTGAGCATCGCGCTGGCCTCGGTGGCGAGCAGGTTGAGATGCCACCGCCGGGGGCAGAAGTAGTAGCAGCCCAGATAGGTGATCGCCCCGGATTCGTGCTCGAGGATCGCCCCGGTGATGTCGGGCACCTCGGCGTCGATCAGCCGCCTCGCCCCGATCGCCTTGACCCGCTCGACGGGCCCGAGGAGGAGCATCGCGTTGAAGGCGTGGTGGATACCCAGCTGCATGAGGGGGCCGCCCGGGCAGTTGGCTTCGTGGTAGTTCCAGTCCTTGGGCGTCAGGCGAAGGCCCAGGTCGTGCGACCAGTTCAGCTCCAAGGATACGGGCCGGCCCATGCGGCCTTCGTCGAGGAGCCTCTTGATGTGGCGGACGCCCGCCATGCACCGGGTCTCGTATCCCATCTGCATGATGAGGCCCGCCTCCTCGACCCTACGGACGATTTCGATTCCCTCCCCGATGGTGGGGGTGATCGGTTTTTCCATGAAGAGGTGCTTTCCCGCCTCGATGGCGGCGAAGGCCTGCTTGCCGTGGACGACGGTGGACGAGAGAATCGCGACGGCATCGACGCCCGGGTGCGCCAACAGAGCTTCGTAGCTGTCCACCGATTCGCAGCCGTAGCGGCGGGCGAAATCCTCCCGGTTTTCGGGAGTTCTCGTGTAACAGGCGGCGATTTCGATTCCCTCGGCGTCCCGAATTCCCGGTCCGATGACCTCCGCCCATTTCCCCAAGCCGACCACGCCTACCCCGATGGGTTGATTCAACATGAAAAGCCCCTCATTGTGGAGAACAGAAAACATTTATTGGTCTGGAACGCACTAAAGTAGCGTTCGCCCGCCCTGTGTCAAGAGGCGCGGGAATCACAGGGAACGATTCATGGGATTTGAACTCGAGCAGGAAATGAACGATCATTTCGCCCCCTTCTATCCCTACGTCGCCGACGAAGTGCTGGCCGAGTACGGGAGCGCGTCGGGCCGCGTTCTCGAGGTCGGCCCCTACGGGCCCGGCGTTTCGATCGCGTTGGCCCGAAAGTGTCCCGAGATGTCTTTCGTGTGCGGAGACGAAAGCGGAGAGGCGCTGGCCTATATCCGAAAGTGCGTCCGCGGGGAGAAGCTCACCCGGCGGGTGGAAATTCTCAACATCGACAAGGACTCCCTCCTTTTCGACGCCGACACGTTCGACCTCGTGATCTTCCGGGGCGGGCTTTTCTTCTGGGAGGGGCAGGAGAGGATACTCTCCGAGATGAACCGGGTCCTCAAGCCCGGCGGCCTGGGCGCGCACGGGGGCGGATTCGGGGCCGGGGCGCCGGACGAGTTGATCGAGTTGCACCTCAAGAAAGCCCGCGCACTCAACAGCCGGCTCAAGAAAAAACGCCTCTCCGAGGAGGACGTCAAGGGGATCGTGAAGAATGCGAAACTTGACCCGGGCGCGCGCATCGCCAAGCGCCATGGACTCTGGATTTACTGGCGTAAGAAATAAGCGCCGGAGGATTGCGAGGCCGGGTTGCAGTATGAGGCCCCGCTCCGCGGGCCTCTAGGCGGCCTCACTCCCGTCGCCCGGAGGGCCGCTCCCGCCCGGAGGAACAGGGCCGGCGTCCTTTTCCGTTTCGCAGATAATCCTGGCCGCGCTCTCAAAGCCCTCGGGCACGATGATGCTCACCTCGCCGAGATGGATCGAGGAGAATCCGTATATCGCGCAGGCGGAGTCGTAGCTGAGATGGACCGGGATGTTTTCGGCCTCGAGCCGGCTTTTGAGGACGGCGGCCTCCGCCTGCCCGGCGACGATTTTGACGATGGGCATCGGGGACGGCTTAGTTTCTTCTGGGCGGGATATTTTCTTCCTTCGGCCGCATGGGGATATCGTCTCCCCTGACGGATTGACCCCTCGGTCCGAGATTGATGCTCACCCGCGTCCGGAAAAAAGAGGTGCGGATGAAAATGGCGGCCGACCAGCCCGGCTTTTCGAACGTCATGGCGGCCTCGCCTTTTTCGATGCTGTTGATGAGCTTCCATCCGTGATTGGGCATTCTTTCGCGGTAAAAGTTTACGGTGGTCTCGTAATTCTTGAAGCCCGTATAAACGAGCGTTCCCGCCCGGGTCCCCGGTGTTTCGAAAATGAAGGACTCGCTCGAGGCTAGCGATAGACCCGAAGGCACCGGAAGATCGGGGAAGCGGAAATTCTCTAGCTTATGGATTTTTGTGTCGGAGAACGGGTTTACCTGGTCGAGTACCGAGCAGCCGCCGGCGAAAACGAGAAGCGCCAGGGGCAACAGCGTGGTCCATCTTATTAATCGGCGCATATCGGGAGGCTCCACCTTAGGCGGGCGCATTTCGCATTCGGGCGGTGAATCTATAACCTATCCTTAGCCGAAATTCGGCGCAACCCTGCCCGGCTTCCGGCTTTGGTCCGAGGAGACTCGAAATGATAACTTGGACGGACTATTCGCCTTGGAGGTGATTTGTTGAACGCTTTGAGGGTGCTCCTCGCCGGTGTTTTCGCGGCGGCGGTTTTGATGTGGCCGCCTCCCGCCCCGGCCCAGCCGGCCGGCGACGCGGTCCGCGAAACCCCCGGGGACGGACGGGCGCCGGGACCGGGCGGCCCCACCGCCGCGGCGCCGTTTATTCTGGCGCTGGATCCGGGGCACGGCGGGCGCGACTTCGGTAGCCGGGGGCCCGTCGCCCTGGTGGAGAAGGACTTCACCCTCCGGGTCGCGAAGCTGCTCGCCCGGCGCCTCGGCCGCTGGCCGCAGGTCAGGGTGATTTTCACCCGGGAGTCCGACACCGAGGTCAGCGCCGTCCGCCGGTCCGCCATCGCAAATCACAACGGCGCCTCCCTCCTCCTTTCGATTCAGGCCGACGCCTCATGGCGGCCGAACGCGCGCGGCCCCTCGATCATGGTCGCCGCCCCGCAGCGGCCTCCCCGGGTGGAGGGCGAGGGCCCCGACGCCCTCGCCCTGAGATGGCAGCGGGGCCAGAACATCCACCTGGCCGCCAGCCGCCGCTTCGCCCTGAGGCTTCAGGAGCGCTTCACAAAAATCGGGGGAGGGCGCAAGCCGCCGATCCGCTCCCTGCTCCTTCGCGCCATCGAGGGCGCGCGGATGCCCGCCGCCTACATCAATCTCGGCGTGATCTCGACGCCCGAGGAGGCGGCACGCCTCCGGGAGATGAGCGGAGAGGACCCCTACATCGAGGCCATCGAGGCCGAAATCGTCCACTACGCCAAGCTTCCGGCCCTTCCTCCGGACCCGGAGAGCGGTACCCCGGCCGTGGAAGGCACACCCCCCGGCGGAAAAAGCGTCCCCAGCGGGGAAGGCATTTCCGAGGCTGGCGCCCCGTCCCCTGCGGGTGGCGCCACCCCCGGGGCTGGCGCCCCGACCCCGGCTGGAGGAGGGAACTAGGATGAAACGCTCTCGCCGCTGGCCGTGGTTTTTCGCCCTCCTCCTCCTCGGAGCGGGCGGCTCGTTTTACTACCAGGACAAGCTCTCGGATTTTATCGCCGATCTGGTCGAGCGGAGCCGCATCGCCACCTTCGGCGAGCCGGAAAAAGCCCCTTCCCTGGCCCCGACGGTGTCCGTCGACCTTTATTTCGTGAGCCCCGAGGGCGAAAAACTCGTCCGCGTCCAAAGGGAGGTGGACGAGGGCGGCGCCACGATCGAGACCCTCCGGCGCGCTCTCGAGGCGCTCATCGCCGGGCCCGTCGAGGGGGACTCCGCCTCACCGTCCGTTCCGCCGGGGGTGAAGATTCGGGCGATTTTTCCCGGCCCGGACGCCACCCTCTATGTGGACTTCGGACGAAAGTTACGGGAAGCGCACCCCGGCGGCGCCTGGAGCGAGATGCTCACCTCCCAGGCGGTTGCCAACACAGTACTCAAGAATTTCAGGGATGTTTTCGAGCGGGTCGTCATCCTGATCGAGGGCCAGCAGGCCGAGACCATCGCCGGCGCGCTCACCATCGCCGGCGCGCTCGGGTTCCGCGAGGATGTTGTCGCCTCCGCCGAAGCCGCCTTCCCGCCCGAGCCCGAAGCGCCGCCGGTTCCCCCGGCCCCGGTCGGGGTTCCCGCTCCCGGGCCGCAATCGCCCGCGGGGGCTCCCCGGGTGGGTCCGGTGGGCGTTCCCTTCCCTGCCGCGCCGGTCGGGCCTGTCGGCGCTCCCACGGGGAGCCGCTGAGCCGGCGGTTATAAGCAGACCTCTTCGATCGCCTCGCCGGCCACCCCCACCATCCAGGCGATCTCTTCATCGTTCACGCAATAGGGCGGCATGAGGACCAAGACATCGCCCAGCGGGCGGATCGCCAGTCCCCGCCGCCGCGCCGCGAGGGTCACCCGACGGCTCATCCGCGCCTCGGGCGGGTAAGGTCTCCTGCTCTCCCGGTCGGCCACGAGTTCGATTCCGGCCATGAGGCCAAGTCCCCGGACATCGCCCACGGCGGGCAGCGCACGAAGGCGGTCCAGCTCCTCCCAAAACAGCCTGATTTTCGGCTCAAGAGCGGCGATGGTCCCCTCGGCCTCGAAGATGCCCAGGTTCGCCAGGGCCGCGGCGCAGCCGAGGGGATTCCCGGTGTAGGAGTGGCCGTGGAAAAAGGTCCGCCCCTCCTCGGGGGCTCCCCGGAAGGCGCCGAAAATCTCCTCGGTCGCGAGGGTGGCGGCGAGGGGCAGATATCCGGCCGTGATGCCTTTGGCGAGGCACATGATGTCGGGCGCGACTCCTTCGTGCTCACAGGCAAACATCCGCCCGGTGCGGCCAAAGCCGGTCGCCACCTCGTCGGCGATGAGCAGGACATCGGCCTGGGCGCAGGCCTCGCGCACCCGGCGGAGGAAACCCTCCCGTTGCGTGATGATCCCCGCCGCGCCCTGGACCATCGGCTCGACGATGACGGCGGCGGTCTCGTCCGCCCGCTCCAGGATGAGCCGCTCGATCTCCTCGCCCGCGCAGACGGCGCAGGGCTGTGTCTCGGTCCCCCGGGCCTGGGCCCCCCGGGGGCAGCGGTAGCAATGGGGCGACTCGGCTCGAATCGTCTCAAAAAGGAGCGGGCCGAAAATAGCGTGGAAAGCATCGATGCCGCCCACGCTGACCGCGCCCACCGTGTCGCCGTGGTAGGCCAGGTTCAGGGCGATGAACTTCGATTTCTCGGGCCGGGGCGGGATGCGTTGTTTTTGATACTGAAAAGCAATCTTGAGGGCGACCTCGACGGCGGTGGCCCCGCTGTCCGAGTAGAAAACGCGCGAGAGGCCGGGCGGGGCGATGGCGGTGAGTTTTTCGGCGAGCTCGGTGGCGGCATCCTGGCCCATGCCGAGCTGGGTGGAGTGGGCGATCCGTCCGAGCTGGCGGCGGACCGCCTCGTCGATCTCAGCCCGGCGGTGGCCGTGGAGGTTCACCCAGAGGGAGGAGATGCCGTCCAGGTATCGCCTCCCCAGTGTGTCGATGAGGTAGGCCCCCTCCCCGCGCTCGACGATGAGGGGCGGGTCCTCGGCCTCCCACTCGTCCATCGGGGTGAAAGGGTGCCAGAGATGGCGGCGGTCGGCCTCGGCGAGGCGGCGAAGGCGGGCGTTCTCGTCCTCGCTTCCCGGCATGGCCTCAGCCACGCCGGGCGAGGATGACGCCCTCGATCTCGTCGAAGTAGAGCTTGCCCCCCTCCTCGCGGGGGTTCATCCAGTGACGAATCGCGGGGGAGGGCTCGGCGAGGAAGCGCTTGAGACCCTCCCGGTCGCCGCCCGTCAGGTGGGGGCGGTCCACCCACTCCTCGAAGTCCATGCGCTTTCTGATGGTCTCGGTGTAGAGGATTTCGAGGCCCGCCTCCTCGAACATCTCGACGAGAACGGGCAGCGAATCGCACCGGTTGTGGCTCGGGTCGCGCAGCGCCTCGAAATCGTTGTAGCCCTTTGCCTCGGGCGGCTCCTCGGGGGCGATGTTGTCGATGTAGACGAGCCGGCCGCCGGGCTTCAGGACCCGGCCCATCTCGCCGATGGCCCCCTGAACGTCCGAAAAATGGTGCGGCGCGATGCGGACCGAAACCGAGTCCACCGAGGCGTCGCGCAGGGCGATGCTCTCGGCGTCCGTGCAGAGCAGCCGGGCGTTCGAGACGCCCTTTTCGGCGCCGTTTTTCCGGGTGGATCCGAGCATGCTCTTCGTCAGGTCGCTCGGGATCACCCAGTCGCACATCGGCGCAATCTGAAAGGCGGTGTGGCCCGCCCCGGTGGCGACGTCGAGGTGCACCCCGCCCTCGGGCTTGAGGACCTCCGCCGCGCGCGAGAGCGAGCTGCTCTTGGCGTGGGGGGTGCTCGTGATGTAGTAGTCCGACTCCCCGCTGTAAATCTTCTGGACCTTTTCGCGCTGCCTGGCTGCATCGTCGGTCATTTTTTCATCCAGTTTTCGCCGGGCGGCGGCGCCCGGCCGGGTGAATTTCGAGTACCGGGAGAATATCGCCGATCTCCTCGATCCTCAACCGGGCCACAACCGGGTTTATTTGGCCGGGTTCGCCTAACCGGAGCCAGAGGAGCCCCGACGAGCCTTATGGAAGGCCCGACGAACCTTATGGAAGGCCCGTCACCCACCGGAGTGGGGCGAGGCTGAGCGCCGAGATATAGGTGATGAGCGCGAGGGCGGCGAGCCGAAGGAGGAGGAAGGGCACCGTCGTCCGCCAGACCTCGGCGAGCGGGCGGCCGAAGCGGTTGCTGGCGATGAAGAGGTTGAGCCCGACGGGTGGGGTGATGTAGCCGATCTCGAGATTCGCCAGGAAAATGATGCCCAGGTGGACCGGGTGGACGCCGAACTCCTTGGCGATGGGGACGATGAGGGGGACCACGACGACGATGGCCGAGAAGATGTCCATCATGCAGCCCACGACGAGCAGGAATAGGTTGAGCCCGAGGAGGAAGGCGTATCGGCTCGTGCTGAGGGAGCGGACCGCCTCGAGGATGCGCTGGGGGGCTTCCTGATCCACGAGATAATTCGTCAGACCCAGCGACGCGCCGAGAATGATCAGGATCACACCGACGAGGATCATGCTCTCGAGCGCGATGCCGGGCACCTCGTCCCACAGGTCGAGATCGTGGTAGGCCCAGACCTCGACGATCAGGACGTAGAGGGCGGCGACGACTGAGGCCTCCGCCGCCGTGTAGAGGCCCCCGTAGATGCCTCCCAGGATGATGGCGGGCAGCGGAAGCTCCCAGCCCGCCTCCCGGAGCGCCGCCCTGAACTCCGGGTGGGAAAACGCCGTTCGCGGCGCCTGGGCGCTGGCCACGCGCATGCAGTAGGCCGCGAGGACCGCGATCAGTAAAAGACCCGGCACAATCCCGGCGATGAACAGATGATCGATGTTCACCCCGGCGACGACGCCGTAGAGGATGAGCGGCAGGCTCGGCGGAAAGAGCAGGCCCAGCCCCCCGCTCGTCGTCACCAGCCCGAGCGAGAAGCTCTCCTCGTAGCCGTCCCTGGTCAGCGCCGCGAGGAGGAGTCCTCCCAGCGCGACGATGGTGGCCCCCGAGGCGCCTGAGAAGGCGGTGAAAAAGGCGCAGGTCGCCAGCGTCACCACCGCGAGCCCTCCCGGCATCCAGCCCAGCGCAGCCCGCGCCAGCCGGGTGAGCCGCCCCGGCGTCCCGGCCTCGGCCATGAGATAGCCCGCGAAGGTGAAAAAGGGGATCGCCAGCAGGGTGGGCGCGTCCGTCATCCGGTAGAGCTCGATGATGAACGCCGCCGCGCTGATCTCCTCGGAGGCGAAACCCCAGAGGCCGATCGCCGCGATCACCGTGAACAGCGGCGCGCCCAGGAGCGCGAGCGCCGCGAGGCCGGCCCCCCCGAGCGCGGTCAACTTTTCGCCCCGGTTTTACCGGCGGGCGGCGCCGGGCGGCCGAAGGCGCCCGCCGCCAGGAAGCGAAGCGCCATCAGCGCGAACCCCGCCGGAAGGATCAGCTGAAACACCCACGCCGGAAATACACCGGCGATCCGGCTTCCCGCCACGAACTCGCCGATGACGAACAGCGCCGAGGCCCGCGCCAGCAGGGCACAGACCACCGCCGCGAAACCGTCGGCCAGCCGCCGCGCGGGTCTTGCCCGCTCCGCCGGGAGCGCCCGCGAGAGGAGGTCGATCTCGATGTGCCGCCCGGTCCCGCCCGCGGCCAGTGACGCGCCCAGGAGGCCGAGCCAGAGAAGCCCCTGCCGCAGGAGAAGGTCGGCCCCGAGGATTCCGGTGTTGAACACGTTGCGGAGGACGACCTGGACGAAACCGGCGAGGAGCATGACGAACAAAAGTGAGATGAGCGCACCGCGCTCCCACCGGGCGAGCGCAGCGTCGAGCGGCGCCCAGCGCTCCCTGAGGGCGTCGATCATTTTCGGGCGGGTTTCCCGGCCCGCAGGCGGGCGAGGACGCCCTCGGCACGTTCGATCAACTCGCGGGGGATGAGTTTGCCGGCGAGTTTTTCGCGCGCCACGCGGCCCACCCGGCGCATTTCGGCGAGCGCGGCCTGAGAGGGCCGGGCCGAGAGGGTGAGCCCGCGCTTGGTCATCGCCCGGATGGCGCGCCCGTTCTCCTCCCGTGTGAGACGACGCAGTTCGTGCATCCGCGCGCGGGTGCGTTCGATGAGCAGCGCGCCGAATCCGTCTCCCAACCGCTCGAAGCGGTTTCGTTTCATCACGAGGGCGCCCGTGACGTTCGCCATCGGGACCGGGCTGATGTGGCGCACCTTGGTGAACCACTGGAGGGCGACGGCGCCGAGCGGGCTGATGTAGACGGCGTTGACGAGGCCGGTCTGGAGCGAGGTGAGCACGTCGGTGACAGCGAGCGGAATCGGCCTCACCCCCATCGCCTCGAAGTAGGCCCGCGCGAGCGGATCGCCCTCCCACATCCACACTTTTTGCCGTGATAGATCCTCAACCGAGGTGACCGGGTTTTTCGAGAAGAAATGGGCGAAACCCACCTCGGACCAACCGAGGAGCGTATAGCCCTTTTTCCGGAGAGCCTCCTCGAACCAGCCGTCGATCTCCCGGTGCACGGCGTCCACCTCGGCGTAGCTCCTGAAAAAAAAGGGAAGCTCGAACAGGCGCGTCGCCGGCACGATCTCGCCCAGACCCACCCCTGTGAAGCCGGCCGCGTGGAGCTGGCCCACGCGCAGCTTGCGGACAACGTCCTTTTCGTTTCCCGAGACGCCGCCCGGGTAGATGCGAAAGCGCACGGTTTTTTTCGTGGCTTTGCGGATGTCGCGGTCGAGCCCGCGCATCACGCGCATCCAGGTGGTCCCCTCGGGGGCGAGGCTGGCGAACTTGATGACGTGCTTTCGCGCCGCCTGCGTGTCGGGCGGCGAGGCGAGCAGGAGGGCCGGGGCGATCAAAAGGGCCGCCATAAATTTCAGGGTTATCAGCTTTCGAGTCATCAAAACAACTCTTCCATCCGCTCGCGAAGCTCACGGGCGCGGCGGCGGGCGAGTGCGTTGGCCAGCGCCTGGGCGGGCAGGAGGCCCTCGGGCGCCTTTTCGATCTCACCGAGCAGGCGGGTGAACAGTTTTTTGTCCTGCGCCTGGACGGCGAAGTGGCGCGCGAAGAGAAGCTTCGCCATCAGAAAGCGACCCTTCGAGGCCGAGACGGCGCGGGCGAAGGCGGCCCTAGCCTTTTTGGGGTCTCCGCCCATGAGGCGGGAGCGGCTGCCCCAGTAGACCCCGAAGAAAAGCTCGGGCCCGCCGTGGAAATATCCGGGGTCGACCAAGCGGGCGCGGGCCATCATCGCCTCGACTCGGGGCAGGTCGGCCACGGCGTCGGGGTCCTGGCGGCTCATGTTGATCCACCCGCTCCAGCAGTAGGCCGTCCAGAACAGAAGGGCCAGCCGGTCCCGGCCGACGTGGCCGAGCGCGGCGCGGAAGGCGGTTTCCTTCGCCCCCGATGCGAGCCCGAGGGCGCTGAGTCCGTGGTCGCGGCCCCTCAGGTAAAGCCGCCGGGCTCGGGCGGGCTCCTCTTTTTCGAGAAACCCGAAGGCAAAGCCGCCGTAGGCCTGGGCGGCGGAGCGGCGGAGCCTGGCGTTTCCGGGGTCGGCGCGAACGAAGCCCTCGATCATGACGAGCAGCGAGGCGGTCGCCTCCCTGGCGTGCCCCGGGTCGGGCTCCGCGTTCAGCGCAGCGATCATGTCGTCGAGAACGGCGGCCGAGGACCGGGCCACCGCCTGCCGGAGGGTGCATCCGGCCAGCATCAGGGCGAGGGCTGGGAGGATCGCGAAGTGAATCAGCTTGCGTTTCATGCGGAGAATTATGCCACACCTTCCGCTGGGGCGTCGCCAATCAGTCGTAGGCGATGACGCTCCGGGCCACCTCACCCGCGATGAGGGCCTCGTAGGCCTCGTTGATCCGGTCGAGCGGGTAGGAGCGCGTGAGCAAGTCATCGAGGTTGAGCTTTCCGGCCATGTAGAGCTCGATCAAGCGCGGCACCATATGGCGCGGCACCGAGGAGCCGTAGAGGGAGCCGACGAGTTTTTTCTCCTGGGTGACGAGGTCGAGAGTCGGAATCGCGGCGGCCGCCTTGGGGCTCGTGATGCCGATCATCACCGCCGTACCCCCGGGGCGGATGGCGTTGAAGCACTGTGTGGCGACCTCGGTGTTGCCGATGGCCTCGATGGCGTGGTGCGCCCCTTGGCCGCCGGTGAGCTCGCGGATGCGGGTGACCGGGTCCTCGTCCGAAGCGTTGACGAGGTGGGTGGCGCCGAATTTCTTGGCCATGTCGAGCTTGTTCTGGAAAACATCGACCGCGATGATCGGATCGGCCCCGGCCAGCGCGGCGCCCTGGACGGCGTTGAGGCCGATGCCTCCCGCCCCGAAGACGGCGACGCTCTCGCCCGGCCGCGCCTTTGCGGCGTTGACAACCGCGCCGACGCCGGTGATCACCGCACAACTCACGACGGCGGCCTTGTCGAGGGGCATGTCGTCGCGGATTTTTAGCGCGGATTTTTCGCTCATCACCGAGTATTCGCTGAACGTCGAGACGCCCAGGTGGTGGCCGACTTCGGTGTTGCCCATCCTGAAGCGCTTGGTTCCGTCCGAGAGGGTGGCGTTCGAGCGCATCCGGGCGCTCGTCGGGCAAAGCTGTGGCCGGGCGATGAGGCAGTATTCGCAGGTTCCGCACGCGTAGCGCCAAACGCTCGCGACATGGTCGCCCGGCTGGAGGGAGATGACGCCGGGGCCCACCTCCTCGACGACGCCCGCGCCCTCGTGGCCGAGGATGACCGGCGAGGCGATGGGCATCTCGCCCGTCATCGCGTGGTGGTCGCTGTGGCACACCCCCGCCGCCGCCATTTTCACCAGTATCTCGCCCTCCTTCGGGGGGTCGACCTCGACCTCCTCGATGACCAGCGGTTTGTTCGGCTCGTAGAAAACGGCTGCTTTCATGGAGGACTCCTTCTCAGAGGCCGGGCGAAACGGCGCGGCCGTGGGCTTTTCTTGTTTCCTCACCGATATCGAAGTATGTTCTTCCTTCATACCCGAAAAGAGGGCGGGTTGCACAGGGGCCCGCGCGGATGCGGCGGGAGATTCCATAAGGAGGCGAGAATGGCCTGGATCAAGACGGTCGACGAACAAGAAGCCGAGGGGGAAGTCAGGGCCCACTACGAGGCGCAAAAAAAGCGCACTGGCGGCGGCGTGGGAAACATCCAAAAGATATACAGCATCAAGCCCGATCTGCTCAAAGCCTATTATTCGTTTTCGCGCGCGGTGACCTTCGGAGCCACAAGCCTGGGCCGCCGGCGCGAGGAGATGCTGGCGGTGGCGATTTCCTCGATGATCAAGTGCCGCTACTGAACGGTTTCTCACGGAGCGTTTCTCCGTGATGTGAGCGAGGGGGACGGGACCGCCGAGGCGCTGGCCCTCAAGGAGGATTTCAGGAGCGCCGGCCTGAGCCCCGAGGACCTGGCGATGCTCGAGTACGCCGAGAAGATCACCCTCGCCCCCTGGACGGTGACCGAGAGCGATGTGGAAAACCTCCGGGCGCACGGGTTCGACGACGTGGCGATCCTCGAGATCGCCACCGTGTCGGCCTATCGGAACTTCATCGCCCGCGTGGCGAATGGGCTCGGGATCGAGCTCGAGGACGGAAAATTAGCGGACAACCCGGAGGCCCGCGCCGCCATGATGGAAGGGCTGGTGTAGGCGGTCCCGAACTCCTATCTCCTATAGAGACAAGGAACCGAAATGAGCGATAAAGTCAGAATGGCGTTCGTTGGGCTGGGCAGATGGTCCGATCAGCTCGCCGCCGGAGCGAAGAAAAGCGGGCGGATAGAGATCGCCGGGGGCCTTTCGAGGTCCGGCGAGAAAATGGCCGTGTTCGAGAAAAACTTCGGCGGCCGGCCGATGAAATCCTACGAAGATATCCTGGCCGACGATTCCATCGGCGCCGTCGTCCTCACCACCCCGAACTCCCTGCACCCGCCCCAGGCCATCGAGGCCGCCCGGAGCGGCAAGCACGTCATGGTCGAAAAGCCGATGGCGCTCACGACAGCCGACTGTCGCGATATGATCGCCGCCGCCAAGGAGGCCGGCACAGTCCTCGCCGTGGGCCAGAACACCCGCCGGGCGCCGCGCTACCGGAAGGCGGCCGAGTTCATCCGCGCGGGCGCGATCGGCGAGGTCGTCTTGGCCGAGGCGAATCAATCCCGGCCCCAGAGCTACCGCATCGAGGGCCTCTGGCGAAACTCGAAGGAGGAGAGCCCGGGCGGTCCCCTGGCTAGCTTCACCGTCCACCAGGCCGACGCCATGAACCACCTCGTCGGGCCCGTCCGGCGAATCTCGGCGTTCGTAAGCAAGCTCAGCGGGCCCGCCGTACCCGACGATGTGATGACGGCGGTGCTCGAGTTTGAGAGCGGGGCCCTCGGCTACCTGGGCGGCACCATGGTAACCCCCGATCGGAATTTCTTTCAGGTCCACGGCACCGAGGGCGTCATCTATCTCGACGTGGACGGGGGCGAGTGTTCTCTCAAGCGAGAGGACGCCGATACCTTCGAGCGCCTGCCGATGCCGGACGGCGCGGAACAACTCGCCATTTCCCTCGCCGAGGAGATGGACGATTTCGCCGGCGCCATCCTCGAGGGCCGAAAGCCCGAGGTCGCCGGCGAGGAGGGCATGGCCGCCGTCGCCATCCTCGAGGCCATCGTCCGCTCGGCCGAGGAGGGAAGGCCCGTCGAACCCGAGGTCTTGTAGGGGAGTTTAATCAACCGGCGGGAAGCGCTCCGGCCCCGATTGACAGGGGCGGGCCAAGGGGTATGATCGCGTCTGTGTAGACCTGCTAGGGGTGGGTATCTGAGAGCCTCGGTACGAGAGGCAACCCTTAGAACCTGATCTGGGTAATTCCAGCGAAGGGAAGCGGGACGGAGAAATCGGAAAGTCTCTTGAGTTTCTTTCCAGGGTTCTTTGGCCGCTTCCCGCGGGGACAGCGGTTTTTTTGTTTTTTGCGTTAAAGGCTCGAACATGAAAATTCAGGTGAACGGCGAGGCGAGAGAGGTCGAGAGCGGGGCCACGGTGGCGGACCTGCTCGATTCGCTCGGCCTCGAGGTGAACGGCCTCGCCGTCGCGGTCAATATGGATATTGTCCGGCGCGGCGACTACGCCGCGGTTAAATTCTCAGAGGGCGATGAGATCGAAATCGTGCGCGCGGTCGGCGGCGGCTAGGCCGCTCGGTTTCGCCCCCCGAAGGGGCAAGGAGAGGGAACCATGAGCAGCTACGAGATAGGCGATCGATCGTTTACCTCCCGCCTCTGGGTGGGGTCGGGAAAATACTCGGATTTTCACGTCATGCACGAGGCGATCGAGGCGAGCGGTGCCGAGATCGTCACCGTCGCCATCCGGCGCACCGACCTGAACGACGACACGAAGGACGGCTTTTGGGCGAACTTCGACCGCGAGAAATGCACGATTTTGCCGAACACGGCGGGCTGTTTTGACGTGAAGAGCGCGGTCACGACGGCGCGCCTCGGACGCGAGGCGACGGGGTCCGATTTCGTCAAGGTCGAGGTCATCGGCGATGAGAAAACCCTGTTCCCGGACAACGAGGGGCTGCTCGAGGCCTGCCGGGTTCTGCTGGACGACGGCTTCACCGTCCTGCCCTACTGCATCGACGATCCGGTCGTCTGCAAAAAGCTCGAGGACCAGGGCTGCCACGCGGTCATGCCGCTGGCGGCGCCGATCGGCTCGGGGATGGGCATCCGCAACCCCTACAATCTCAAGATCATCATGGAGCAGTCCTCGATTCCGGTGGTTGTGGACGCCGGGGTGGGGACGGCCTCGGACGCCGCTGTGGCGATGGAGTTGGGCTCGACGGCGGTGCTCATGCAGACGGCCATCGCGGGCGCCGGCGACCCGGTGAAGATGGCCCGCGCCATGCGGCTCGGCGTCGAGGCGGGCCGCCTCGCCTACGAGGCGGGCCGGATTCCCATGAAACTCTACGCGACGGCCTCGAGTCCGCTCGAGGGCGTCATCGGCTCCTGACCGCCGGGGAAGGCGGGCCCCGGGTGAGCGTCGATCACGACCCCCTCTATCTCATCACGGACCGGAATGCCCCCCCCTCGGGGGATATCACCGGAGCGCTTAGGGGCGCTCTTGAGGGCGGTGTGCGATTTCTCCAGTTCCGGGAAAAAGACCTCCCGAGACAAGAGCGCCTCGACTTGGGCCGGGAGGTGATGTCGCTGGCCGGTGAGTTCGGCGCGCGCGTCATCGTCAACGGCTCGCCGGAGCTGGCCGGGGAACTCGGGGCGGCGGGGGTCCATCTCGGAAAGGCAACCAAGCCGGTCGAGGCCGTCCGCGCCGGCTACCGGGGGCTGATCGGATACTCGGCCCACAGCGGCGAGGAGGCGGCCGAGGCATTTGCGGCCGGGGCCGATTTCGTGACGCTGAGCCCGGTTTTTCCTACGCGGAGTAAATTCTCCTCGGGCCCGATCCTGGGTCTCGATGGTTTTCGGTTCGACGTTCAGGCCTGCGGCGGGCCGGTCTACGCCCTCGGCGGGGTGGGGGCCGAGAACGCCGCCGCCTGCATCGAGGCCGGGGCGCACGGGGTGGCCGTCATCGGTGCCATCCTCGGTGCGGCGGACCCGGCCCGGGCGGCCGAGGAGGTACGCCGGGCGCTGGGCGCCTGAGATTTTCCGCCCCCTCCGCCGGAGCGCTTTTTTCTCCTGCAGGGGCGCTTCGCACCCCCTCGGAGACTTGAGAAATCCCCCGGAATCCCCAACAATGGGCCTGTTTCTGAAGTTCGCGTTACGCATTATCAATTCATCGCCACACCGGGGGAAAGTCATATGACCGATTCCGCGAAGTTCGACACCTTGCTCGTCGAAAACCGGGTTTTTAAACCGAGCAAGGAGTTTTCAAAGGGCGCCCATATCAAATCCATGGCGGCCTACCGCAAGATGTACAACGAGTCGGTGAGGGCGCCGGCGAAATTCTGGGGCAAGGTGGCGAACGAGTTCCACTGGTTCAAGAAATGGAAAAAAGTGCTCGATTGGAAGGAGCCCCATGCCAAATGGTTTGTCGGCGGCACGACCAACATTTCCTACAACTGCCTGGACCGCCACCTCACCACCTGGCGCAAGAACAAGGCCGCCCTCGTTTGGGAGGGCGAGCCGGGCGACTCGCGCACCCTCACCTACCAGGAGCTCCACCGCGAGGTCTGCAAGTTCGCCAACGCCATGAAAGACGTGGGCATCAAGAAGGGCGACCGCGTGATCATCTACATGCCCCAGACCCCCGAGGCGGCGATAGCGATGCTCGCCTGCGCCCGGATCGGCGCGCCGCACAGCGTCGTCTTCGCCGGCTTCAGCGCCAACTCGCTCAAAGACCGCATCCTGGACACCGAGGCCACCGCCGTACTCACCGCCGACGGTGGCTTCCGGCGCGGAAACATCGTTCCCCTCAAGGCGAGCGCCGACGAAGCCATCGCGGAGTGCCCCTCGGTCAAGAGCGTCATCGTCCTGCGCCGAACGAACAACGAGATCACCATGAAGGAGGGGCGCGACCACTGGTGGCACGTGTTGATGCAGACGGCCTCGGCCGATTGCCCGGCTGCGAAGCTCGGCTCCGAGCATCCTCTCTACATCCTTTACACGAGCGGCACGACCGGAAAGCCCAAGGGCATCGTCCACACGACGGGCGGCTATATGTGCGGCACCTACCTGACGTCGAAATACGTCTTCGACCTCAAGGACGAGGACACCTACTGGTGCACGGCGGACATCGGCTGGGTGACGGGCCACAGCTATATCATCTACGGCCCGATGCTCAACGGGGCCACCTCGGTCATGTACGAGGGCGCGCCGAACCATCCGGGTCCCGGCCGCTTCTGGGAGATCGTCGAGAAGTACAAGATCAATATTTTCTACACCGCGCCGACGGCGATCCGCGCCTTCATGAAGTGGGGCGACGAGCATCCCAACAGTTGCGATCTCTCCTCGCTCAGGCTTCTGGGCACGGTGGGCGAGCCCATCAACCCCGAGGCCTGGATGTGGTACCGCAACGTCATCGGCAAGAAGAAATGCCCCATCGTCGACACCTGGTGGCAGACCGAGACCGGCACGATCATGATCACCCCGCTTCCGGGGGCCACCCCCACCAAGCCGGGCACGGCGACGCTGCCGTTTTTCGGGGTCGTGCCCGACGTGGTGACGCCGGACGGGGAATCCGTCGGCCCAGAGGGCGGCGGGCTGCTCGTCGTGCGGAAGCCCTGGCCCGCGATGTTGCGCACGATCTGGGGCGACGACAAGCGCTACCGCAAGCAGTACTGGAGCGACATCAAGGGTTGCTACTTCACCGGCGACGGCGCGCGAAAGGACAAGGACGGCTACGTCTGGATCATGGGCCGGGTGGACGACGTGATCAACATCGCCGGCCACCGTCTCGGCACGATGGAGGTCGAGAGCGCTCTGGTGGCCCACCCCGATGTGGCCGAGGCCGCCTGCGTGGGCATCCCCCACGAGATCAAGGGCGAGTGCATCGCCGCCTTCGTCACCATGAAGGGCGAAAACAGGAAAAACGTTGCGCTCGAGAAAGAGCTGGGCCAGTGGGTGGTCAAGGAGATCGGCGCCATCGCGCGGCCCGACTACATGCGCTTTTCCGCCGCGCTGCCCAAGACGCGTAGCGGCAAGATCATGCGACGCCTCCTGCGCGACATCGCCTCGGGCTCCGATCAGGTGGGAGACACCACCACGCTCGAGGATGTTTCCGTCCTCCAGAGTCTCCAGCAGTATCAGGACGAATAGGCTTCTCTAGAAGCGGCGCGAAAACGCCGAAGTTGTGAAATTGAAGGGGCGGCCCTCCACCGGGGCCGCCCCTTTTTTTATTTCGATCTGTTGGACCGGTTTTGTTTTCTCAGAAAATCCATCATCGCCGCGGCGATGTTTTTCGCGACGATCTCGTTGCCGCGGGAGGTGAGGTGGATGCCGTCGAAGGCGAGGCCGCGGTCCTTGAGGTCCACCGCCTCTCCTAGGTTGAAATGGGCCAGCCGGGGCTCGCCCCCGAACCGCTGGCGCAGCATTTCCTCCAGCGTCTTTTGCTGGGCGATGTGGTTGTCCGAGACATAGGGCTGGATGACGACGGCGAGGGCCGCCCCCTTCTCCAGAGCGTAGCGCGCCGCCGCGTGGACCTCGCCGCAATAAAACGCCCACCTTTTTCCGCACCCCTCCTCCCGGCTTTCCGCTTCGATCCGGCCCGAGGCGGTGAGCCTCCCGAGCTGCTTTTCGAGGGACCGGGCGGTCTCTCCCCCGAGTTCAAGGGCGGCAGCTTTTGTCCGGTCCAGGATGCCGGGCGAGAAATTGGTCCTTTTCCTTCCCATATTGATATCGTCTATGCTGAGGCCCAGTCTGAGCATCTTCGCCTTGTCGAGCATCATCCCGGGCAGGAGGGGCATGTAGCCCGTCAGCTTGAATACGGGGGAGCGATGCCGGAAGACGGCCAGGTTTTTTCCGATGAGGTCGTTATAGCCCGTGTAGAAGATTACGGCGTCGTAGCTCAGATAGGCGTAGTCCTTGAGGGTGTGGACGAACGAATGCGCGCCCTCGTTGTTCCAGGCGAGGTTGACGACGCTGTAGAATTCGGGGCCACCCTTCCGGGGTTTTTCATTGAGCATCCGCTCGAGGTGGGCGGGGAACGATTGGCCCACCGGCGCTCCGTAGCCCAGCGCCGTACTCCCCCCGAGGACGGCGATGCGAAACTCGCCCCGCTTTTTCGGCCCGGCCACCGGTCCCCGGTACCCCCAGATGTTGTACATCCCTTTTTTTTGAAGTTTCTGGTGGACATACCAGTCCCCGGCGGCGAACGTGGCGATTAAGGCCCCGGCGGAAATAAAAAAAACCGCGGCGGCGAAGGCCGCATACTTCTTTTTACTCATTCGCCTGCGCGGGCTTTTAAGCTCAAAATTCCTGTAATCGTCCATGACTCTAATATAGTCGAAAGCGGGCTCTTTAGCTCTCACGTTCCGCCCGGGGGATTTTTCCCTGCGCGATCCGGGCGAGGGGGCTTGCGGGGAGACTAATAAATGATTATTTTTTCTTTTTTGTTCTTTTCGTCTCATTTCCAGGTCTTGGATCTCTAGACCTTGGTTCTAAGGGAGGTTTTTTTTATGTCCGGCATGGAACTCGGCTTCATGGTGCCCCATCCGTGGATCATGGTCGCGGGGGAGATAGAGGAAGGCCACCACCAAAAAACCACCTCGGCCTACCGTCAGGTGAAGGATGTGATCGCGGATTTTGCGCCCGACGTCATGGTCGTGGCCTCGCCTCACTGGCCGTTGCTCTCGATACTCCGGGTGGGCGGGGCGCCTCGCTACACCGGGACCCTTGATGAATTTCTCCCCCATATTCACGCGGCGCTGCCCCCCGAGCACCGCCGGGACCTGCCCCCGGTGCCCTACGACTTTTCCGGCGACGCCGAACTCGCCGAGCGCATCTCGGAGGCGGGAAAGGAGGCGGGCCTGGACGTTCAGTTCGAGGCGACCCCCGAGTCCCTCGATCACGGCTCCATCGTGCCGATCATGTATCTCGACCCCGACGGGCGAATCCCGGTGATCCTTCTATCGAACGAGGAAGGCTCCCCCGAGCGGAGCCGGAGGTGGGGTGAGATCGTCGGCCGGGAGATTACCCGGAGCGGCCGCCGCGCGGTATTCATCGCCAGCGGAACCCTCTCCCACCGGTTCGTATTCGATAGCCCGGACGCGCTCTGGCCCGAGGGCGAGGTGTGGGACCGCAAGTTTATGAAAATTCTCACCGATGGAGATCTCTCGGAAATTTTCCGGCTGCCGGACGGGGAAATTGCCGAGGGCGAACTCGAGGCGGGCGGGCTCCACGGGCTTTACATGCTTTTCGGCGCGATGAGGGGCGATCTCTCGGCCTCGGTCCTCAGCTACGAGGGCATCGTCGGCGTCGGCTCGCCCGTCGTGCGGTTCGATCAAAAAGTCCCGGCTGTGTGATCGGAAAAGATAGTCTGAGGGGCCGGGAATTTATTTTCCGCAGCCCTCTCCACGAGGGGGCGCCTTGAAAATTTCGGCCGAGGCGAGGACATCGATATCCGAGGCGCCGCCGGCGATGAGAACGCGCCCGCCGGGGAGTGGCGTCGCCGTGTGGAGCCGCCGCTCGTAGCGCATCGATGACCCCAGCGGCCGGAAGCACCTCCCTTCGGGATCGAAAATCTCTCCTCCCGCGAGCGACTTTTCGCCTCCCCAGCCCCCGAGAAGGAGCACCCGCCCGTCCGGCAGCAGGGTGGCGGTGTGCTGTTGCCGCGCGGCGGAGAATTTTTCCTTGATCAACTCAAAAGAAGAAGAGACCGGGTCGTAGAGTTCGGCCGTGGCGAGAGGTCCGGCGGGGCCGAGTCCCCCCGCGATCAAGACCTTCCCGCCCCGGAGAAGGGTCGCGGTGTGGCGGCTCCTAGGGGTGGAGAGGGCTTTGCGCGCCAGCCCTGTCCGGCGGCTCGCCGCGTCATAAATTTCAGCGTAGCGCGCCCCTTTGCCCCGCCCGCCCCCGGCGATGAGGACCGAACCGTCCGGCAAGAGGGTTGCGGTGTGCTGCTGGCGGGCGATGAACATGGGCCGGGCCGCGGGGGCGAAGGATTTCTCGTGCGGCGAGAAAATCTCCATCCCCCGGATGGCGCGCTTCCCGTCGTTTCCGCCGGTAACGAGGTAGCTTCCGTCCTTGAGAGCGGTCAGGGTGTGATCGAAGCGGGCGGCGTTCATATCGGCGCGGGCGAACGCGCCCCCCGAGGGCGGGAGGATCGCCGCCTCGCGGAGCGCGATGTTGCCGTGGGTCCATCCGCCGGTGAGGAGGACGCCGCCCCCCGGGAGGCGGGCGGCGCGGTGCCAGCCCCTCGGGCGAAGGCCCGGCGTGGGCAGCGCCATGAAGCGCCCCTCGGCGGCCCCGTAGAACTCGGCCGAGCCGAGGGGGTCGGTTTTCGTCAGGCCCGCCGCGATGAATATGCGGCCCGCGTCGAGAAGGGTGGCGGTGTGCCCGTGACGCGGGGCCGTCATCGTGCCGGTGCCGGAGAAATCATCTCCACCCGAGCAGCCGGCGGCGAGGATCGACAGGCAGAGCGCGAGCGCCCCGTTTCTCACAATGCCTCTTTTTCGCCCGGTCATCCGTCCGTTTATTCGACGGCCTCGCCCGGCCCGCCCGCCTTTTCCAGCCGTCTTTCGAATTCGCCTCTGATTTCGGGGGCAAGGTGGGGGATGCGGAGCGCCCTCCGCGTCGTTTCGAGGTCGCCCGCGCCGTAGTTCCTGAGACGGGCCATCTCGCGGACGGTGATCCCCTCGGGGTCCGCTTCGAGGCGCTCGATGGAGTCGCCCGCGCCGATCTCCCCTTCCTCAATGACGCGAAAGTAGATTCCGAGAAGGCAGCTCTCCAAGAACCGCCGGACGAAAGCTTCGTCCTCCATCCGGAGGCCGAGCTTGTAGCAAGGATTTCGGGGCTGGCTCACCTCGGCCACCGCCCCTCCGATCCGGAAGATGTCGCCGACGCACACCGCGTCGTCGTCCATCCCCTCGGTGGTGAGGTTCTCGCCGAACTGGCCGTGGGAAAAGTCATCCCGGACCAGCTCTTTTCGCCAGTGCGCGTAGTTTCGTACATCGTAGGCGTAGGCCGCCTTGTATTCGCCGCCGTGGTTTTTCAGGTCCGCCTGCCCGTCGCCCTCGATGTTGAGCTTTCGCATCATGACGCGGCCGCCGACCGGTTTCTTGAAGATGCCGGTCCGGACGGGCCGGAATTTGTGGAAAACGACGCGCGGCCCTGAGACGTTGACGGAGAGGAGCTTCATCGCGGAGTAAATTTTTCGGCCTTGCCGGCGGCGCGGCGGGAGGTTTTTTTCGCGCTCTCCTTCCGCTTTCCGGCCTCGAGCATCTCCCCGGCGTGCCGGAGAGCCGCCGCTGTCACCTCGAGGCCCGCGCCCATGCGCGCGATCTCTTCGATGCGGGCGCCGTCTTCGACTGGCTCGATGGCGGTGGCGGTGCGCCCGGCGTCGGTTCGTTTTTCGATGCGGAAATGGCGGTCGCCCAGGCAGGCGACCTGGGGCAGGTGGGTGATGACGAGGACCTGATGATTTTCAGAGACCTCCTGGAGCTTGCGTCCGACGACCTCGGCCACCCCGCCGCCGATTCCCGCGTCCACCTCGTCGAAAATCAGGGTGGGGATCATGTCCCCGCGCCGGAGGACACTCTCGAGGGCGAGCATGAGCCGCGAGAGCTCCCCGCCCGAGGCGATGCGGGCGAGCGGGCGCGGCGGCTCGCCCGGATTGGGCGAAAAATGAAATTCGCAGGCGTCGATGCCGTCCGAGCGGAGCGCGACGCTCTCGCCTTCGATCACGACAAGTTCCCCGGTGGCGGGAAGGCGGCCCATCTTCGTTTCGAGCACAGCTCCCGGGAGGCCGAGCTCGGCCAGGGCCTCGCTCATCCCCCGGTCGAGCTCGCCGGAAGCTTTTTGTCTTTTCCGGGAGAGATCGCGGGCGCGCCGGGAGACCTCCTCCCGGAGCCGGGAGGCGGCTTCGTCGAGCCGGGCCTCGGTGCCCGCCTCGTCCGAGATGGCGGCGAGTTCCGACTGGGCGCGGCCGAGATAGGCGAGGCACTCCGCCTCGTCGTTTCCGTATTTCCGCAGCAACTCGCGCAGGAGCGATCGGCGGACCTCGAGCGCTTCGAGGCGCTCGGGGTCGAGTTCGATTGAGCCGAAGTAATCGCGCAGTGAATCAGCCAGCGATTCCACCTCGGCGAGGGCGGAGGCGGCCTGTTCCAGCAGGGGGGCCTGCGAGGGGTCCAGTTCGACCAGTCGCTCGAGGTTGCGGATGGACTCGCCGAGATCCTCGATGATCGAGCCCTCGTCCCCGTAGAGGGCTTCATAGACGCCCTGGCCGAGGGCGCCGAGGCGATCGGCGTTGCGGAGCCGGGGGAGCTCGTCCTCGATAGATTCGAGTTCTCCCGTCGAGAGGGCGACGCGCTCGAGCTCCTCGACCTGAAACTGGAGCAGGTCGGCCCGCTGGGCCCTCTCTCGTGCCCCCGTCCGGTGGGCCTCGAGCTCTTCCTCGGCCTCGCGGAGTTCGGCGGTCAGGTGGCCCAGCGAGCCCCGCTCCCCGGTCAGCCCGGCGAAATCGTCGAGAAGGCCGAGGTGGGTCGATGGCTTGAGGAGGGTTTGCTGGGCGTGCTGGCCGTGAATGTTGACCAGCGACCCGGCGATTGACGAAAGGGTGGCGGCGGTCGCCAGCGCACCGTTCAGGTAGAGGCGGCTGCGCTCGCCTGTGGATATCCGTCGGCGCACGATCAACTCCCCGTCCGGAGGAACATCGATACCCGCCTCCTCGAGGGCGGCCCGCGCCCTTTTGCCGCCCGGCGTCGCGGGCAGCCCGAAGAGACTCTCGACGACGGCGTCCTTGGCCCCGGAGCGGACGAGATCGGCGCTCCCCCGGCCGCCGAGGGTGAGATTAAGGGCCTCGAAAATAATTGATTTGCCGGCCCCGGTCTCGCCGGTGAGCACATTCAGGCCCGGGCCGAAGGCCACCTCGAGCGAGTCGATGATGGCGAAATCCGAGATGCGCATCAGACGGAGCACAAGGGCCTCACGATCCGTTTTTTCCGCCGCGCGGGTGAGTCTCCCAGAGGAGCTTGTCGCGCAGAATTTCGAAAAAGTCGGACCCCCTGGGGCGGACCAGTCGGACGGGGTCCGGACTCAGGACGACGCGGAGGCGGGCCCCCGCGTCGAGATCGCAGCCGGGCTGGCCGTCAATGGAGAGGGGAAGGCTGCGCCCGCCGTCTCCGGCGAAGAGCGTCACGTCCACGGTCGATTCGGCGGGTATGACGAGCGGGCGGTTGCTCAGGGTGTGGGGGCAGATGGGGTTGATGAGCATGACGTTCAGGTCCGGCATGAGGAGGGGGCCGCCCGCCGAGAGCGAGTAGGCGGTCGAACCGGTGGGGGTGGCGATGATGAGCCCGTCGGCCCGGAAGATTCCGAGCTGGCGCCCGTCCACCGAGATCTGAAACTCCACCATCCTAGCGAGGGGGCCCGAGGTCAGGACCACATCGTTTAAAACGTCTGAGAGCGGAATTTCCGCCTCGTTTTGTTGTACGGAGGGCCGGAGGCGCATCCGCGATTCGATGGCGTACTCCCCCTTGATGAGAACGCTTTCGAGCGCGGAGATGGCGCCGCTTTCGGGGATGTCGACGAGAAAACCCAGGTGGCCCGCGTTGATGCCCAAAAGGGGCGGCGCGTCTCCGCCGAGGAGGTGGGCGGTCCGGAGCATCGACCCGTCTCCGCCGATGACGATTATCAGGTCGGCGCCCTCTATCGCTTTCTCGTGGGCGAGGCCGCCCGGCTCGTTCACCACGGCGGCGGACGTTTCGTCCAGGGCGACCTCGAAGCCGTTTCCGGCGAGCCAGCCCACCAGGCCGGAAAGATTGGTCTCCGGGCGCAAGGCGATGGGCCAGGTAGTGACTGCGATTTTTCTGAAGGTTTCGGGCAAGGTTCGGCCTCTCTTTATCCGGGTGAACGGATGGGAAGTATCCCAAGCCCGATGGCGGGCCGCAAGCAAACGCCGGGGCTAGCCGGTGGGCCGGCCCCCGGGCCGGCGAGCGGGGCGGGGGCGGTTTCGAGCGGTTGCTTTTTTCTTTTGGGCGCTCCTCCGCCAGTGGCGGCAAATGTCCCGAAGGGGGCAGCCGGCGCAGAGGCGGGCGTCCGGCCGCCTCGGGCAGTGGCCCAGGATGCCGAGGCGCGACATGGCGAAGTCGTAGCTCACCGGGTCGGCCGGGTTGATGAGCCGGAGCGAGTCGGTGATCTCCTCGGCCATCCGCCGGTCGGGTGTTCGCCGTTCGGTCAGGCCCAGCAGGCCTCCGATTCGGGCGATGTGGGTGTCGAGGGGGATGGTGAGTTGGCTGAGGAGGGGCGCCCGCCAGAGGCCCAGGTCCATCCCGTCGCCGGAGCGAATCACCCATTTGCAAAAAAGATGAATGCGCTTGCAGGCGCTCCCTCCCGCGGGGTCGGGGAGGAGGTAGGCGAACCCATTTTTCTCCCCCGGCCCGCTGGCGGCACATCCTTTTTTTGAAGACCCGCCGGCGGCGCTCCCTTTTTTCCCTGGCCGGCAGGAAGCGAGTCCTTTTTTCGAGGACTCGCCGGGCGCGAGAGCGAGAAGACGGCGGCGGAATCCGACGAGGGCGGAGGTCAGAGTGGCCGCGCCGGGTTCGTAGCCGGGCATGAAGGCCGCCTCGAGCGAACCCCACTCCCGGAGCGCCGCGCCCGTCATGTGGGCGAAGCGGGCGAGATCGCGCGGTCCGACCCAGCGGTGGACAATTCCCTCGAACAGGTCTGCGTTTTCATCGATTCGAAATTCCCGGAGCGCCGCCGCCGGCCTCGCGCCGAGGCGGCCGAGTACGCGCCCGAGGCTGGTCCGGACGGCCTTGGCGTTTCCGAAGGCCAGCGCGGAGGCGAAAAAGGCGGCGGCCTCGCGGTCTTCATCGTGCGGGTGGCGGTGGACCAGGCCCAGCGGGTCCGAGTCGAGATAGGCGGGACCGTAGGTTTTCGTCAACCGGTCGAGCCTGGACTTGACCGCCGGCGCGTCGCCGGGCGCAAGGGGCATCAGAGGTCGCCCTCCGAGTCGAGCAGCAGGGTGACGGGGCCGTAGTTGATCAGTTCGACCTCCATCATGGCGCCGAATCTACCGGCGGCCGTTTTCACTCCGATGGTTTCGACCTCCTCGATAAACTTTTCGATCAGCGCCTCGGCAACTTCGGGCGACGCGGTGGCGACGAAAGAAGGCCGCCTGCCCTTCCGGCAGTCTCCGTAGAGGTTGAACTGGCTGACAACGAGCATTTCGCCGCCGGTGTCGAGGAGGGAGCGGTTCATCTTCCCCGCCTCGTCGGGGAATATCCGCAGGTTCGAGATCTTGTCCGCCATGTAGCGCACTTCCCTTTCCGAATCCCCGGGAGCGACCGCCATCAGGGCCAGGATGCCCCCGCCGATCTCGCCGACGACCTCCCCGGAGACGCTCACGCTGGATTTTCGGACCCGCTGGAGTACGGCGCGCATCGGTGGTTTCCTCTGGGTGGTTCCAGGCGGCTGGGTGGCTCCGGGCGGTATATGCCGGAAAAAAAGATCCGGGTGCCACCGCATTTTACCAAATATGAAGGGAAAAAAGGAGGTTCCGGCCCGCTTCTGCTCCAGGGAGGGTTTTATCGCCAGCGAATGATATTCTCTCCAGTAATTAAGGAATGGCAGATAAAAAAAGAAAATTAAAGCCGCTAATGTTTAATTATTTTAAGTATTTAAATCTTTTTCGGGTATCTTGGTCAGGCCCCTTGAAAGAGGCTTGTCCCATAAGGTAGGATAACTCCAATGAAACAAGGGATTTATCATTTAAGAGCGGGCGTACGTATCATTATCTTTATCATTTGCAGAATGGGAGATTGATTGTGGCCGTTCCCGAGAAGCTCGCGTCGAAGAAAGCCTTTACGACTTTTGAAGTGGCTGAAATTTGCGACGTGACGCCGGTGACGATTCAAAACTGGATCGACAAGGATTGGCTTCACGCCTATCGGACGCCGGGCGGTCACCGCCGGGTGCTTCGCGAGGATCTTCTCTCGTTCCTCGACTCGAGGAATATCCCTCATATATTCAACGAGCGTTCGGGGCCGCCGAAAATTCTCGTCGTCGACGACGAGAAAAACTTCACTGAGTTGATCACGGACATCCTCTTGTTGGATAACCCCGACTATGAAATCGAAATCGCCCACGACGGTTTCCGGGCGGGGCTTCTTTACGCCAACAACAAGCCCGATGTCGTTTTGCTCGACTTGATGCTGCCGGGCGTGGACGGGTTCGAGGTGTGCCGCCAGATCAAGCACAGAAGCAGCGGCAGGGCCACCGTTGTCATCGCTATTACGGGCCTCGACGATCCCAGCCACAAAGAGCGGATCATGGCCCTCGGCGCCACGCATTTCCTCCAAAAGCCGGCCGACACTTCGGTGATCCGGGATCTCGTCCGGCAATCGACCGCGGCCATGGCGACCGATTCCTCCTCCTAGCCTCGAGCTAGTCTCGAATCTTCACTTTACGTTTTCGGAATTAAACCGGGCGGGATGCGCCCGTGGGCGGGAATTTTCGCCCGGGTCCGGCTCGGGTTCAGCAGGGATTCGCCGCGCGGGCCGGGGCGGGCTATCGTCCGGACAAGGCGCCGCTTCCGGCGAAATCAGGTGTCCTCGCCGTTGTCTTCGTGGTTCTCGCCCCGTTCGCGTAGAAAGCGCTCGATCTCCCGGGTGAGATCCTCGCCCGAGGGAAGACCGCCGGATTCCCCCTCATCCTCCATGCTGCTCCTGAGCCTGAGCTCATCGACGTACTCCTTGACCGCCTTGTTCGATTCGAGGGCGCGTTCGACCTTGTCGTCGAAATCCTGCGATCCGATTTCGAGGTCGGAGTAGCTGACATCGAGCGAAAGAAACTCCGAGAGGCGGCGGACGAGGGCGAGGGCGGCCTTCGGGTTCGGCGATACGTTGACGTAGTGGGGCACGTTTGCCCAGACGCTGACGGCGGGTAATTTCTCGTCCCGGAACAAGTTGTTCAGGATTCCGACGATGCCGGTTGGACCTTCGTATCCCGACCGCTTCAGGCCGAGCCGTGCGGCCAGCTCCAAATCGGTGGACGAGCCGGTGATCTTGATGGCGTTGCGGTGGTAGACGTCGGCGAGTAACGCCCCCAGCGTCACCACCATGCGGACGTCGCATTGTTGGGCCACCGAGAGTATCAGCCGGGTGAAATTCTTCCACTGCAAGTGGGGCTCGGCCCCGACGAAAAGAATCAGATCGTTGGCGAGCCGGGGGGTCTCGCAGGCGTAGAAAGTATTTGCGGGCCAGGTGATATCGCGCATCCCGTCCTCGTCCAGGGTCACCATGGGCCGCATGTCCTGAAAATTGTAGAAACTGTCGGACTCGATGGAGGCGAATTCGGCGCCTCCGAGCTCCTCGCAGATATAGCTCGCCGCAGTTGTGGCGGAGCTGCTGGCATCGTTCCAGCCGGAGAAGGCGAGCAGAAGGGTTGGTTGCCGAAGCTTGGGCAGTTCCTGGATTTGAAGAGGATCCATCGCGTCACCCCCATCAGCGGAAAAGAGCCGGGTGGACTCGGAAGAAAAACGGCACGCGGGTATTTTAGTCCGGGAGGGGCGAGGATTCAAAGTCCAATTTTTAGAGCCCTTCGGTATCGCCCCCTATCTCCAATATTGATAGCCGGGGGCCCGGATGCTATAAACGAGGCGTTTGGCGTCCGGGTGGCCGCTTACCGGTCCGGGGCGCGAAGGCTCCCGCCCGCGGTGGTTCCCGTTTGATTGGCGCCGGTTGGCGTTTTCGAAATTGCGAGGATTCCGGTGAATCCCTCAAATGAAGCTGAACCCCATTTTCAGGGCAAGGTCGCTTTGATCACCGGCGGCTCGCGCGGGATCGGGGCGGCGGTGGCCCGGCGGCTGGCCCGGGCGGGAGTGAATCTGGTGATCAACCACCGCTCGGGGCGGGGGCGCTCGGGAGAGCTCGCCGAGGCCCTGTGCCGGGAGGCCGAAGAGGCGGGCGTGCACGCCATATCGGTTCCGGCCGACATCGGGAAAAAAGATGCCGCTGGGGAGCTCTTCTCGAAGGCTGAGGATGAGTTCGGCCGGCTCGATTTCCTGGTGCTCAACGCCGCCCGCGCGCCGTTCAAGCCCTGGGAGAAATTACTCGAGCGCGACCTTCGCCAGCTGGTCGAGACGAACTACCTGGGAAATGTCTTCTGCATGCAGAAGGCTCTAGACCCCCTCTCCCGGCAGGGCGGGGCGGTGGTATTCCTCTCGAGCCTGGGCAGCAGGTTCGCGAATCCGGACTATCCGCTGGGCTCAATGAAGGCGGCGATGGAGACCGCCGTCAAATACTGGGCGGAGAGCTACGGCGACCGGGGGATATCAGTGAACGCGGTCTGCGCGGGCCTCGTCAAGACGGATTCGTTCAAGACGCTCCGGATGGTGGACCCAGAGCTGGAGAAGTTGCCCGAGCGGTTTTTTCTCTCCCCCGAGGAGGTCGCCGGAGTGGTCCACTACCTCCTGGGGCCCGCGAGCGATGTCATCCGCGGCCAGACGATCATCACCGACCGGGGCGTGAGCAATCGTTTGCGCTGGCCAACGCCGCCCGGATGATGCATCCTTGACGCTGTATTTCAGCAAGCCCCGCCTGGGATTACATGCGGCCGTGGATTATAGAGACATGAGATTACAAGAGGCACGAGGAGAATTGCATGCCGCAGAACATGATCAACGATGAACGGATCATGCAGGAGGTTTACGACGCTATCGTCCACACTACGGGCGTGGACCGGGACTCCATTACTCCCGATAGCTCGCTGGTGGACGATCTGGGCGTTCTTTCCCTCGATTTTCTCGACGTGAACTTTCGCCTGGAGCAGGTGTTCGGGGTGAAGATGGCCCGCAAATTCGTTCTCGAGCACGTCGATGAGCTTTTCGGCGAGGGCGTTGCAATCGACGAGAACAACGTTGTCACCGAAAAGGGCGTGGAGGTCCTCAAGATGCGCCTGACCGAGGCGGCCGATGATCTCGAACCGGGAACTCCGGTGGACGAGCTTCCGGCCCTCGTCACCCCGCGGACGCTGTCGGCGGCGGTGAAGGACATTTTCGGCCTCTTGCCCGAGAAGAGCCCGGCCGGCGCGGACTGGAAGACCGATGAGGGAACCCGTATCGTCTGTTCCGAAACCGGAAAGCCCGCCGTTTTGCCGAGTGGCGACGAAGTGGTCCAGAATTGGCTGACCTCTCTCCAGGAAGAAAAACAAATCTTCTGATTCATCCGCCGCCCCGGGTTTCTTCGCGGAGTTTCTTCGGGAGTTGTCCTCCATGGCCCGGCCTTCGAAACGCGTCGTTGTCACAGGCTATGGGATGATGACCCCCCTCGGCGGAGATGTCGCCGCGAGCTTCGACGCCGCCCGCGAGGGAAAATCGGGAATCGATTTCATTCGTCAGTTCGACCCCGCCAAGCTTCCCTGCCAGATAGCCGGCGAGGTGGACGACGCCTGGATCGAAGAGCGCGACGATCCCTCCCGCCGCCCGCTTCTCAAACTCACGACGCGCGGTGTCCGCATGATGCTCATCGCCACCGGCGAGGCCGCCGTCCGCGCGCGCCTCGACGGAATTTCTGATCGCTCCCGCGTCGGCGTCTCGGTCGGCTCCCACGGCGAGCACGCCGATATCCCCGAAATGATTCAGCTGTTTCGCCACTGGCGCCCGGGGGGCGATTCCCCCTGGGAGGGAAAGTGGGATTTCGGCGATCTCATGCGCTCGGGCGGCTACGATTTTCTTCATTTCTACCGGCGGAAGATCGACGTGGCGACATCGGTGGTGGCGACCGCGTTCGACGCCCAGGGCCCCACGATCTCCGTCTGCTCGGCCTGCGCGGCGGGGGGGCAGGCGGTGGGCGAGGCGCTCCGCATCATCCGCGACGGCAAGGCGGACGCGATGATCGCGGGCGGGTGCGAGTCGGCGATCTCCTACGGCGGTTTTTTGGGCTTTGTCCTGCTGACGGCGTTGGTGGAGAAATACGAGAGCCCCCAAAGGGCCTCGCGGCCCTTCGACCGGAGGCGAAACGGATTTGTGATGTCCGAGGGGGCGGGCTCCATCGTTCTCGAGGAACTAGGACATGCGCTCGCGCGGGGGGCGCCGATACTGGGCGAGGTGCTCGGCTACGGCGATTCGGCCGACGCCTTCCGCATCACCGACATGCACCCCCAGGGGGTGGGGGCAATTCTCGCGATGCGTGGAGCGCTCGACGACGCCGGCGTCTCGCCCGGCGAGGTGGAATACATCAACGCCCACGGCACCTCGACCCCGAAAAACGATCTTACCGAGACCAAGGCCATAAAGGAGGTTTTCGGGGACGCCGCCGGGCGCGTTCCGATCAGCTCGAACAAGTCGCTGATCGGTCACACCATCGGAGCGGCGGGCGCCGTCGAGGCGATCTTCGCCCTCGAGGGGATGCGCCGCTCCGAGATTCTTCCCACGATCAACTACGAAAACCCCGACCCCCGGTGCGACCTGGATTATGTGCCCAACGAGACGCGCGCCGCCGGGCACCGGATCGCGCTTTCGAACAGCTTCGGGTTCGGCGGGCAAAACGCAACGCTTTGCCTCGGCCGCTACGAAGGTGAGTGACCGATGCCCGCCGCTCTCGCCGTCACCGGGGGGGGGATCGTCACGGCGGCGGGAAGGGGTCTGGACGCCGCCTGGGAGGCGCTCCGCGCAGGGAGAAGTTTCCTCGCCCCCGACGATGAACTGGCCGGGTTCTCTTCCATCGAGACGGCGCGTTGCGCCCCGCCCGGCCCGGAAATGCTGGGGGCGGATCGCCGCGCCGCCCGCCTCATGGGGCGGCACACCCATATGCTCCTCGCGGCGGTTTCGGACGCCCTCGCTGAAGCCGGAGGAAATGCGGCCGGGCTCGCCGGCGAGGAGATGGCTTTTTTCGCCGGGATGGATTCGGTGGACCCCGGAGAGGCGGATTTCGTCTCCGCCGTCCAGGCCTCGCGTGTGGAAGGTGGCGGCGTGGACTTGGGGCGGTTTTTCAATGAGGGGATGACCCAGATTCCTCCGCTCTGGCCGCTCGGGATGCTCAACTCCACAGCGTTTTGCCAGGTGGCGATTCAGTTCGGCCTGAGGGGAGAGAACGGTCTCTTCAGCCCGGGGGCCGAGGCGGCCGCCCAGGCGGTGATCGAGGCGGCCGAATCCCTTCGCGAGGGCAAGGCGCGCGCCGCCCTGGCCGCCGGGGTCAGCCCGACGGTGTCGGTCAGGTCGGTGGCCCGCTACCGGAAGCGGGGGCTGTTGAAGCCGGACGCCGCCCCGGATGGAGGCCCCGCCCTGGGCGAGGGAGCCGCCTCTTTGTTGCTGGAACCCGAGGGCGTGGCGGGCGGGAAGCCCCGCCTCGGCTATATAAGAGGATGGGGACGCGCCACAGCCGGAGACGAACCCGGCGATCTGGCCGGAGCGGTTCGGGATTCGGCCGCCGCCGCGCTTCAAAGGGCTGAAATCGGGCCCGGCCGGGTGGGGCTGGTGGTAGTCCACGGCGGCGGAAGCGTTGAGGAGGGCGAAGCCGAGGCCGAGGGGATCGCGGCCGTTTTAGGCGGCCACCGCCCCCTCGCTCTTGCGACCAAGGGCGCCTTCGGCCACCTTTTGGGGGGCGGGCCGGCGGTGGATCTGCTCATCGCGCTGAGGGCGATGGCCGAGGGTGCCGTCCCGCCGAGCCCGGGTGCGGGAAATTCGGGCGGGGATGTTCTCGAGTTTCCGGACCGCCCGAAGGCCGCCCGCCTCGAGGCCGGGCTGGTCTTGGTGCAGGGGTTTGACGGCGCCTGCGCGGCGTTCGCCGTCGGCCCAGCCTGAGGCACTGCGTGCGGCGCATTTGCATACCGCGCTTTGCATACGGCTTGAGTCATTGCATGCAACTTGATGATTGTTTCAAGAGGAGACAAAGCCATGCGGTTTCTCTACTTTGACCGCATCATCGAGCTCGAAAGCGGAAATCGCATTCGCGCCGTAAAGACGTTTCCGTTGTCGGAGGCCTACCTCAATAAGCATTTCTCGAGGGCGCCGCTGATTCCGGGCTCGATCCTGGTCGAGGCCATGTCCCAGATCACGGGCTGGCTCGTGGTTTATACCCACAAGTGTGAGACCTCCTGCGTGATATCGCTCATCAACAATCTCGAGGTTCCCGCCGACCTCCGCGCGGGGGCGACGGTGGAGCTTCACGGGGAGATCGTGGACACCGGCCGGCGGTGGAGCGATTGCCGGGCCTGGGTGGAGCGGGACGGGGAGCGGATAGCGAGCGCCGAGCGCTTTGTCTTTCCGCACTTCAAGGAGAAAAACCCCGAGGAGGTTGCTAAATTTTACCGCGATATCGGCTGGATCGAACCCCGGTGGGATTGGGAGGCCCCGTGAGCGAAGTTCTCATCACCGGAATGGGCATGGTGACCGCCCTGGGGGCGGATCTCGAAACGGCCTGGAGCCGCGCCCTCGCGGGCGAGTCGGGGGTGAGGCCCGTCTCATCGTTCGAGGCGGGCGGGCTGCCCATCGCCGGGGCCGGCGAGGTGCCCGCCGGTGAGATCGAATCCCTGCGCGAGCGCCTCCTCGAAGAACTGGCCCCAGAGGGTGAGCGGCGCGTCCTTTTCGCCTTGGACGCCGCCCGGAGTGCCCTCGCGGACGCGGGGCTCTCGCCGGGCGAGACCGACCCTCGGCGCTCAGGGGTGATGATGGGAACCGGGCTGAGCACCTACCGGCTCGAGGACTTCGCCCCCTGGATCGGCGAGCGGGAGGGTTTCGACTCCGTTCGATTCGCCGGGGAGCTTGAGAAGACCCACCCTTCGGGATATTTTCAAAACCCGCCCGAGCGGGCCACATCGCTGATCGCCAGGTGGGCCGGCTTCCGGGGCCCCTCGGCCACCCTGACCTCGGCCTGCGCCGCGGCGGGGCAGGCGATTGGCCTCGGAATGCGCGCGATTCGCCGGGGGGAGGCGGACGCCGTCCTCTGCGGCGGGGCCGACTCGATGATCCATCCGGTGGGGATGGCGATTTTTCTCCTCCTCGGCGCGGCGTCGACGGCGGTCGTAGAGCCCGAGGCGCTTTGCCGGCCCTTCGACCGGAGGCGGTCGGGGCTCGTGGTCGGCGAGGGGGCGGGGGTGATCCTCCTCGAGTCGGCGGAACACGCCGCCTGCCGGGGCGCGCGCGTCCATGCCCGGCTCTGCGGCTACGGCTCGAGCATGGACGCCTACCAGGTGACCGCCCCCGACCCGAAGGGCCGGGGAGCGGCCCGGTCGATGAGCGAGGCGCTCCGGGACGCGGGGATGGCCCCCGGCGAGATCGCATATGTGAACGCCCACGGGACGGGAACGAAGCTCAACGACCCGGCCGAGACGCTGGCGATCAAGGAAGTGTTCGGCCCATCGGCCGGAGACCTGGCCGTCAGTTCATCGAAGTCGATGATCGGCCATCTGATCGCGGCCTGCGGGGCGCCCGAGCTCATTTTCACGGCGCTGAGCGTGGCGCGCGATGAGGTGCACCCCACGCGGAATCTCGAAAACCCCGACCGCCGGTGCGATCTGGATTATGTTCCGAACGAGTCGCGCAGGATGCCTGTTCCAGCGGCGATCTCAAACTCGTTTGGCTTTGGCGGACAAAACGCGACCCTCGTTGTCGGAAAGGCGGCATAGATGAACATCGATCTAAGCGGAAAAGTGGCACTGGTCACCGGCGGGGGCCGCGGCATCGGCCGCGCTTGCTCTCTCGCGCTGGCGGAGTCGGGCGCGGCTGTGGCGATCAACTACAGCGCGTCGGAGATTGCGGCGGGCGAGGTGAAGGCCGAAATCGAGGGGGCCGGAGGGCGCGCCGAGACTTATCAGGCCGACGTCTCCTCCTTCGAGCAGGTCGGCGCGATGTTCGAATCGGTCAAGGAGGATTTCGGTACGCTGGATATCCTGGTGAACAACGCGGGCGTCATCAAGGACACCCTCCTCTTGAGGATGAAGCCCGCCGACTGGGACAAGGTCATCGGCGTGAGCCTGAACGGCGTCTACAACTGCACCAAGGCGGCGGCGGAGATCATGATGCGCGCGCGGACGGGGTGTGTGATCAACATCTCCTCGATCATCGGAGTCATGGGCGGCGGGGGCCAGACGAACTACGCCGCCGCCAAGGCCGGGGTTATTTCTTTTACGCGCGCTTGCGCGGCGGAGATGAGCGGGCGCGGCTTGCGCTTCAACGCCGTTCTGCCCGGAATGATCGAAACTGACATGAGCGAGGTCGTCCGTAAACGCGCCGGCGACCAGATCATGGAGCGCATCCCCTCGAAGCGGTTCGGCCAGCCGGGGGACATCGCCGGGGTCGTGGTGTTTCTCGCCTCCCCGGCGGCGGACTACATCAACGGCGAGGCCATCACCGTGGACGGCGGGATGCACATCGGCTGAGACCGGGAGGGCGCGCGTGCGTTTGTACCAGGGGATCGACCTCGTCGAAATCGACCGGCTCAAGGCGGCCTTTGATCGCCAAGAGGCCTTCGGGCAGGACATCTACACCGAGGCGGAGCTCGGGTACTGCAACTCCCGGCCCGATCCCTATCCCCACCTGGCCGGGCGGTTTGCGGCGAAGGAGGCCTGCCTGAAGGCCTTCGGGGTGGGCATGGGCGGCTTCGGGGCCACCGGCCGGTTCCGGGAGGTCGAGGTGGAGTCCGCCCCCTCGGGCAAGCCGGTCCTCCGGCTCCACGGGTCGATGGAGAAGATGGCCCGGCGGCTGAAGATAGGCCAGACGACGGTTTCGATCAGCCACGCCGACAATTACGCCGTCGCCTCGGTGATGTTCCTGGGCGAGGGCGTGGCCGGCGAGGGTGAGGCCGGAGAGACGGGGGAATAAATGGGAGAGACGGCGAATGCGCTATTTGCTGGTTGACCGAGTGACCTCATGGGAGAGCGGGGTGTCCATGGAGGGCGTCAAGAACGTCACCATGAGCGAGGATTTCCTCGAGTATCATTTTCCCCGGTTTCCGGTGATGCCCGGCTCGATGATCCTCGAGGCGCTGGTCCAGCTTTCGGGGTGGCTCGAGGCGGCGGGCTCGGAGTGCGGGCGCTGGTTCCTACTCGAGCGGGTCGAGACGATTAAATACTACGGCTTCGCCCTGCCGGGCGATCAGATCGAACTTCGGGTCGAGGCCGTAGGCGAGGAGGAGGGCCGGAGCCTTTACAAGGGCGCCGCCTCGGTGAGCGGCGAGCGCAAGGTGGCCGTCGAATTTTCGGGACGGGTGGTGGGCCTCAAGGACTACGAGGACCCCGAGGAGCAGGCGCACCTTTTCCGCGTCCTCACCCGCGACGTCGAAATCTCGTAGATCGGAAGGCGCGATGGAAGTCAGGGAGGTCTGGATCACGGGCGCGGGGATGCTCACCCCGCTCGGGGCCGGGGTCGATGAGAACTGGGCGGCGGTCCGCGCGGGGCGGCGGGGGATCGAGCGCCAGCCTCAACAAGCGGAGGCCCCTTTTCCCGAGAACTTTCTCTACTTCGGCACGGTGGACGGGTGCGACAATCCGCCCGAGGTTCCGCCGAAGCTGGCGAGCCAGCGAAAGTTCCTGAACCGCTCCTCCATCCTCGGGCTTCACGCCGCCCGCGAGGCGATTGAGAGCGCGGGCGTGGACTTCGCCGCCCTGCCGCCCGAGAGGAAGTCCCTCTACATCGGCTCGGGGGATTTTACCCGGCTCGAATATCTCGATTTTTACTCGTCCATCGCCGAGGTGGCCGGGCCCGGCTGGGCGCCGCCCGACGCCGAGGCGCTGAACGAGTTGGCCCTTCACCAGGTGAACCCTTTTTATCTGCTCGAGGGGCTGGCGAACAATTTGTTCAGCTACCTCTCGGCCAGCTACGAAATCATGGGCACGAACGGAAGTCTCTCGAGCCTTTCCTCGTGCGGGGCGCAGGCGCTGGAGGCCTGCGACCGGGCCCTTCGGTGGGGAAAGGCGGATTTCGGCCTCGTGGTGGGCTGCGGCTGCTGGATCAGCGCCCTGATCCGCTTTGAGCTGGACGGCTTGGGGATTCTCTCCCGCGCCCTCGACGGAGCCGAGTCGTTCCGCCCCTTCGACCGCCGGAGGGACGGTTTTTTCCCGGCCGAGGGGGCGGCGGCGCTTGTGATCGAGGCGGCGGACGCCGCGCGCGCGCGCGGGGCGCGCCCCATCGGACGAATTCTGGGGACCGGGAATTTTCAGGAAGTCACCTCGGGCGCGCATGTTTCGGTTCCTCTCACAGCAGCGGCCAGGGCCTGCCGCTCGGCGGTGGCGGAGGGTGGCGTGGCGGCCGGGGAGGTTTCTTTCATCCTGCCCCATGGGAGCGGGACCAAAAAAGGCGACCGCATGGAGATGCGGGCGCTCAAGGCGTTTCTCGGAAACGCCGAGGCCGGAGCCGCTGCCGGGGTAGAAGTCGAAGTCGAAAAGGTTCCCATTGCGCCCTGGAAGCCATACACCGGCCATATGGGCTCGGCGAGCGACATCGGCGAGATGATCCTCGGTCTGCGCGCCCTTGAGGAGGGTGCGCTTCCGCCGGCTCCGGGGTTCGAGCGGGCCGAAAAGGAGTTTCAGGTTCTCGATATCCCGGCGGAGGAGCGCGGGATTCGGGGAAATACTTTTCTTTCGCTGAGCCACGGCCTCGGCGGCCAGTCGTCGGCCACCCTCCTTTCGGCGCCGTGAGCCCGTCTCCAGCGCGGGCCTCCAACCCCCGCAAAAAACGCCGCCGCAGCAAGGACAAAAGCCCTCTCCGGCAAAACGCAGAGTTCCTTCTCGTCTACGCGATCCTTTCCCTGGTCCGCTGGATGCCGCTTTGGCTGTGCGGGGGCGCCGCCTCCCTGGCGGGATCGGCCATCTACACGCTCGCCCCGCGCCGCCGGAAAATTCTCCTGACCAACCTGGGGATCGCCTTTCCCGGACTGAGCGGAGACGAGCGGGCGCAGATGGCGCGGGCGAGCTGCCGCTCGTTCGCTCTGACCGGCCTCGAGAGCGTGAAGTATCTCTATCGCTTCCGCCTCGAGAGCGCCGAGGCCGATGTCCGCCGGATGGTCGAGGGGGTGGATGATATCTTCGCCCGGGCCCGCCGTCTTCACGACGAGGCGGGCGGGTGCATTTTCGTGGTTCCTCATCTGGGCAACTGGGAGCTGATCGCCCACGGGGCCACTCTCGCCAGTATTCCGGTGACGATAGTCGTCCGGCCGCTCGACAACCCCTGGCTAGAGAAACATCTTTTCGAGATGCGCTCGGGCTCGGGCCAGGAAATTCTCGCCAAACGAAACGCGCTGTTCCACCTCCGCACAGCGCTCCGCAAGGGAAGGTCGGTGGGCCTGCTGGCGGATCAACACGCCGGGATGAAGGGAATCGACGTTCCGTTTTTCGGGAAGCCCGCGAGCACGACGACGGGCCCGGCGGCGCTGGCCATCACCTTCGGGCGGCCGATCATGGTGGTCGCCTGCCTGAGAAAACCGGGCGGGCGGGAGTATGAAGTGCTTCTCAGCGACCCGATTCACCCAGACACCGACGCGGACTCGGTCGGGGAGATCGAGCGCCTGACTGCGGCTGTCAACCGGGAGATCGAGGGTTTCATCCGCCAGAGGCCGGATCAGTATTTCTGGCTCCACGACCGCTGGAAGCTGGCCAAGCTCTGGGGCCGTTCGGAGTCGTTCCTGGCGGAGCGGGAAAAAGCGGAAACAGAAGATGAGGCGGACGGCTAAGCGGGGATATTGACCATTTCTCTGAGGGCCGTGAAAAAGCGGCGGCCGGTGCGGGCGAGTTTGGCTTCGAGCTTTTCGGTGCAGTCGCAGTCCCCGCAGTTGGGGTAGCCCTCGCACTTTTCGAGCGTCGTCGTGTAGCGAATGTCGATCTCCTCGAAATACTCCCGCCAGTAGGGAAGCTCCTCGAGGAGCTCTCCGCCGGGGCCGAACGCCTCCCGGCAGTAGCAAGGTTCGATCCATCGCACCTGGCCCGAATCGAGTAACCGCGCGCTCTTCATGCATTTGAGGTAGGTGGGATAGGCGATGGAGCCGCGCCCGAGTGCGCCCGACTCGACCGCCTCGAGCAGCGCCCGCTCCCTTCCTTTTTTCACGAACGCTCGAACCAGATAGCGCATGAGCGGCCCCCCTCAGGAGTGAGATCTCCGGTGAATCCTTCAGGCCGCACTTTACCATAGACGCGGGCCGGGCCAGACCCCTCCCCGGCGGTGGACGAATCGCCGGAGGGGGCGGATAATTTCCTTAACTTAAAATCTTTTAGTCTTTTTACTTTCTCCGGCCGGGGTTTCTTCGCCGGGGAGTCACCAACGAGGATTGATCGATGTCGGAAATGTCGGGTGCGCGCTACATATGCGAATTCATGACGGCCTACAAAGTGGATACGTTTTTTTTCATGCCCTCGGTGCTGAGCCATACGCTGGCGCTGATGGACGACTACCCGATCAGGCGGATAATGACGCACGGTGAAAAAGCCGCCGCCTACATGGCCGACGGCTACGCCCGCGCCTCGGGCAAGCCGGGGGTGTGCGGGGCGCAGACCATCGGCGCGAGCAACCTCGCCGCCGGGCTCCGCGACGCCTACATGTCGCACAGCCCGGTCATCTCCCTCATCGGGGGCCGCTTCGGTAACTCCAAATACAAGCTCCCTTACCAGGAGATCGACGACTTTCCGATGTTCGAGCCGACCACGAAGGCGAACTATCAGGTGGACGAGGCCGGGCGAATTCCCGACCTGCTGCGCCAGGCCTTCCGCGATGCGACTTCGGGCACGCCGGGGCCGGTGAACCTTCAGTTTTATGGAAACCACGGCGAGATCGAGCGGGACGTGATCGACCACGAGATGATCGTCGAGGAGCGCCACACTCGGATTCCCCCCTACCGGCCCCGGCCGGATCCTGCGGATGTCGAGCGCGCCGCCGAGCGCCTTCAGGCGGCCCAGCGGCCGGTGATCATCGTGGGTGGCGGGACGCGGACCTCGGGAGCGGGGGCCGAGGTCATCGCCCTGGCCGAAAAGCTTCAGGCGCCGCTCGCCACCTCGACAGGGGCGTACTCGCTGGTGCCCGAGGATCACCCGCTCTACTTCGGCGTTCCGGGGACCTATTCGAGAAGCTGCTCGAACCAGGTGATGCTCAGGGCCGATCTCGTGCTCTTCGTGGGATCCGAGACGGGCGGGCAGGTCACCCACTTCTGGCGCCTGCCGCGGGAGGGCGCCGAGGTCATCCAGATCGGGATCGACGCGGCCGACCTCGGGCGCAACTATCCGAACTCGGCCTCGATCCTCGGGGACGCCAAGGTGACGCTCGAGGCGCTGACCGCCGCCGTGAATAAGAGAGAGACGGGGGCCTGGGTGGGCGAGGTCCAGGGGCTCGTGGCCGGCTGGCGGGCCGAGATCGAACCCCACCGGAACTCGGGCGACACGCCGATGCGCCCCGAGCGGGTGCTCAGGGAGCTTGGCGCCTGTCTGCCCGAGGATGTCCTCCTCGTATCGGACACCGGTCACTCGGCGATGTGGATCTCTCAGCAGCTCTGGATGAATTCGTCGAAATGGGATTCCATCCGCTGCGCCGGCTCGCTGGGCTGGGGTTTTCCAGCCTCGCTCGGGGCGAAGTGTGCCTTCCCGGACCGGCCGGTGGTCTGCTTCACCGGTGACGGGGGCTATTGGTACCACATGCAGGAGGTCGAGACCGCCGTTCGCTTCGGCATCAACTCGGTCACCGTCGTGAACAACAACAACTCGATGAACCAGGAGATCAACGTCTACACCAGGGCTTACGACGGGAAGCCCTCCGATCAGTGGGGGACGATGTGGAAGTTCACCCAGCCGAATCTCTCGCGGATCGCCGAGGAGATGGGTGCGCTGGGAATCCGCGTCGAGCGGCCCGAGGAGATCGCGCCCGCGATGGAGAAGGCGCTCGCGGCGGATCGCCCCGCCGTGGTCGAGATCATGACCGAGATGGAGGCCATCTCTCCCGGCGCGTGGACGGGATAAGGGGAGGTTTCGTCTAGGTTAGAAGTCATTTCATAACCCATTCCCGAGGTTTCCACCCCTGTGAGGAGGCCGATAAAATCAAGGCCTTTGACGGACGAAGATTCCGCGAAAGAGGTTATGAAATGACCTCTAGTGTTTCTTCCGAAATGAGGTGGCAGGATCATGGGCGTTAAGGCGACGGTTCTTTGCGAGAACGCGGTCTATATGAATATCGGCGCCATCGGGGAGCACGGCTGGTCGGTCTGGCTCGAAACCCCCCGGGGCGAATTTATCTTCGACACCGGGCAGGGCAAGGCCCTTCTGAACAACGCCGCGGTATTCCAAAAAAACCTCGCCGCCGCGAAGGGGGTGTTGATCAGCCATCATCACTTCGACCATACGAGCGGGCTGCTCGACGCGATGAAGGCCATGCGCGGCGGCTCGGAGGGGGGTGGCGTCCCCGTCCACGCCCACCCCGAGCTTTTCAAGGACAGCTTCCGTACCAAGGACGAGAAGGTGCAGAGGCACATAGGAGTGCCCCATACGCGGTCCGTCCTCGAGGCGGCGGGAGCGGATTTCCACCTCGATACCGGGTGGCGAGAGGTGGAGGAGGGCATCTACATGACCGGGGAGGTGCCCCGGCGGACTTCCTACGAAATCGTCGATCATAATTTCAAGCACTACGGCGAGGCGGGGGAACTCATCGTGGATCCCATCCTGGACGATCAGAGCGTGGTCATCGACACCGAGGAGGGCCTGTTCGTCGTCCTCGGATGCTCGCACGCGGGGATCATCAACATCCTGAACTACATCACCGAGAAGACGGGAAAGTCACGCTTTCACACCGTCATCGGCGGAACCCACCTCGGCCCCATCGAGGAGGATCAGATCGCCCGGAGCATCGAGGCGCTGCACGAGTTCGACATCGGACGCATCGGAGTCTCCCACTGCACAGGCCAGAAGACGGCGGCGCGCATGGCCGGGGAATTCGGGGAGCGGTTTTTCTTCTGCAGTGTCGGAACGGTAGTCGAGGCATAACAATCCGCCACCGGTGCCGCGATGCCGGTGGCGGTTTTTTTTTATCCATCGTCCCGATAGCGCGGAGGTTTTGTCATGGCCCCCTGGAACGGACGATCCTTCCGGTAAATGCGATTGCGCGCCCGGAAAAAATAATACTGGTGTTTCAGTTCCGCCAATACTTTTATGAATGTCTTGCTGTTTTTTTATTAATTTAGTTCTGATGAAAATGCACAAGATGGAAATTCTAAAATTGTGTTCGTCCGGATATACAGAGTAATATCATACTCAATTGTTTTTATACTTTAATATTCAGCTCTTTCGCCGGGGTTGTCGCCATGAGTTTGTGTATGTCCTACCTGGAAAAAGTTCTCGTCGAGATCGATGCCCTCCCGCCCGTATCCGAGGTGTTTCACAAGATCCTGGAGCTGACGGGCGGAGACGACGCTTCCCGCGATGAGCTGGTTCGATGCGTTTCGCTGGACCCGGCCATCGCCGCCAAGATTCTTCAGACCATCAATTCGGCGTATTTCGGGGTGAGTGAGAAGGTCTCCAGCCTGTAGGTGGCGGTGGGCCTGCTGGGCGATGTCAATATCCGGGACATCGCCATCATGTGCGCCGCCTCCGGGTTCTTGCGCAAATCCATTATGGGCTATGGGATCATGGTGGAGGAGTTCTGGTTCCATTCGGTGACGGCGGCGTTCGCGTCCAGGCAAATCTCCGAAAAAATCGGCGGCGAGGACCACGATCTGGCGTTTTCGGCGGGCTTGCTTCACGACATCGGGAAGCTGGCGATCGATCGTGTCGTCCGGGAAACCCAAAAAGATATGAGCTGGGACAAGGAAAAGGATTTCATGCCCCGTTATCGTGAGATGGAGACCGATGCCTACGGCTTCGATCACTGCACGGCCGGGTTTTTCCTGGCGAGAAGCTGGAATCTGCCGGATAAGCTGACCTCGGCCATTGCTTTTTACCACGCGACGGATCTGGAAGGCCAGGACAATGAACTGGTCCACATCGTCAATTTCGCGGACATTCTGGCCCATTTCATGTCGATGAAAATCATCAATTCCGACTTCATCATGCTGCTGCTCGAAGAGAACCAAATCCCCTTCGAGTTCTCCCCCCGGGACATCGAAGAAGTGTACGCCAAGCTGCGGATTGAAATGGAATACTCCGAGGCCCTGTTGAAAATGTAAGCCACCGCCCGGAGGCCGCCCCCCCCGCCGTTTTAGCGACAGGGAGGCGGATTTTTACTTATCCTTCCCCTCGTAGACCTCGAGGACGCGGGTGGCGTCGTCCTTGCCCCAGCCGGCGGCCTCGGCGCGCTGGAACATTTTCCGCGCGGCGGGGACGACGGCGAGCTCGACCCCGCCCTCCTTGGCGAGGTCGATGGCGAGGCCCATGTCCTTGACGAAGATCTCGACCGCCCCGCGCGCCTCCCAGTCGCGGCTGATCATCCGAGGGGCGGCGTTCTCGAGCATAGTGCCCTTCACCGTGCTTGCCCTGAGACATTCCATCATCTTGTCGTTCGAGAGGCCTGCCCGCTGGCCGGTGAGGAGCATCTCGCAGATGAGAGCGGTGCACGAGTTCACGAACAGGTTGATGACGACTTTCATGGTGGCGCCGGTTCCGTTGTCGCCCATGTGGACGACGCTCGAAGTGATCGAGTCGAGGATCGGATAGACTCGGTCGAAGGCCTCTTTTTTTCCGCCCACCATCATCGAAATCTCGCGCGCGGCGACGCGGGGGTGCGAGCCCGAGATCGGGGCGTCGAGCATGTCGATGCCCTCGGCGGCGAGGCGCCTTCCCAAACCGGTCTGGAAGGCGGGCTTCATCGTGCTCATCTCGACGTGGATGAGGCCCTTCTTGCCGGCCTGGACGATGCCGCCGGGGCCGAATGTGTTTTCTTCGATGTGCGCCTCCTTGAGGAGGATGGAAAACGTGATGTCGCACTCCCCGGCGATCTCTTTCGCCGAGGCGGCGGCGCGTCCCCCCATCTCCTCGATCATTTTGTTCCGCGCGGGGTCGATGTCGTAGCCGATCATCTCGTGGCCGTCGGCGATGAACTCCTTCGAGAGCGCTAGGCCCATTTTCCCCAGTCCGATCATTCCCAGTTTTTCGCCCATGATTCTGTTCTCCTAGATTTCTCGAAAGATTCCAGAGTATATGCACTCCTAGAGTTTTACCGGCTTGCCTTCCCTGACCGAGCGGTCGGACGCCATGGTGAGTTCCAGGACCCGCCGCGCGTGCGCCCCGGTGGCGAGGCCGACGCCGCCGATGCCCAGAACGTGGCGGATGAAAGCGTCCGACTCCTCCTTCATCGGCCCGAAGAACTCGCCCAGCGCGAAATCGCCCGGCATCGCCGAGCCCAGGAAAGCGACGTTCACCTCGTGCTCGGGCGTGTAGGGGCAGGGGATGGCGTCGCCCGGGGCGAGGATGACGTCCCTGTGCGCGTCGTCGATGTTGAGCGAGCCGGTCGTGCCCTGCAGGTCGACCTCCATCGTCGCCGTGTAGGCGGGCCAGTGGTGGGGCGGGAGCCAGCTCGTCCCTAAAGTGGCGACGCTGCCGTCGTCGAAGGTGACGATCATCCACTGGAAATCGTCTCGGTTGTATTCCTTGAAGACGAAGCTGCCCGCGCGGGCGTAGACCTCGACCGGTTTTTTCCCCTCCATGTACCAGAGGATCAGATCGACCATGTAAGTGAGGGTGTTGATCGAGGGTGTGGTGTTCGGCGAGCGGCGGGCGACGGCCTCGCCGACGGCCCGGGTGACGTAGATCTTGCCCATCGCCATGACGATGTTGCCGAGCTGGCCCGCCATGGCGGACTGCTTGGCCAGAAGGTAGCGGCGGCGGAAGCGCTGGGTGTAGCCCACGAAAACCTCGGTCCCGCTTTTTTCGGCCTTGGCCAGGATGTCGTCGGCCTCGTCGAGATCGAGGACGAAGGGTTTTTCGATGAGAACGGGCTTGCCGAGTTCGGCGGCCAGGGCGGCCGGGGCGTGATGATATTCCTCGTCGGTGGAGATGACGACCGCGCCCACGCGGTCGCTCGTGATGGCCTCCTCGAATTTCGTGGTGGCCATGTCCGCGCCCACGGCCTCGGAGAGGGTGTCGAGCTTCTCGGGCACCTTGTCGCAGATGGCCAGATAGTCAACCTGCGGTATTTGCGCGCACGAGTGCGCCCGGAGGGTGCCGATTCCTCCCGCTCCGACTACCGCGACGCCGGTGGATTCCATGATTCTCTCCTATCGATATGAGATGATAATGACGCCGCACGCCGGCGGGCCGGGCTACCGCTCTTCCCGCTCCGGCTTGCGCTTTTCGAGAAATGCCGCGATGCCCTCCCGGGCGTCCCCGGACTCCATGAGGATGGGCATGAATTTTCCCAGGAGACGGACGGCCTTATTGTACTCGATTCCCTCGGTTTCATAAAACGCGCGCTTGCCCATCTGGACGGCGTAGGGGCTCGTCTCCGCGATCCCGCGGACGAAGGCCCGGAGCTCCTCCTCGTAGCCGCCGGCCGGGGCGATCCGGGTGACGAGGCCCATCGCGGCGGCCTCGGCGGCAGGAAACCTTCGCCCGGTGACGAACAGCTCGTAGGCCCGGCGCGCCCCCACGGCGCGGATGATGGGCGGCATGATGGTGCAGGGCCAGAAGCCGAGCTTGATCTCAGGGACCCCGAAGAGAGCGTCTTCCTCGGCGACGGCGAAATCGGCCGCCGCCGTCAGCGCCGTTCCGCCGCCCAGCGCGAACCCACGGGGCGCGGCGATGACAGGCTTGCTGATTTGCGAGAAGGCCAGGAAAAATTCGGCGGTATAGCCGAAATGGCGGTCGCGCTCCACGGTGGATTTATCCCCGAACGAGGCGATATCAGAGCCCGCGCAAAATGTCGGGCCCTCCCCGCGCACGATGACGGCATGCACCTCGGGCATCTCGTCCAGCGCGAAAAGCCAGCGCGTCATCCCCCGGTACATGGCGCCGGTCATCGCGTTTCGCTTTTCAGGGCGGGCGATGGTGAGGGTGGCGATATGATCGCCGATCTCCCAGCGGAGGTTTTCTACAGGTTCCAGCATGAAGGCGCCTATGAACGGGTGAAAGCGGGAGCATGTCCCCGCCTGGGGGCCACGCATGAATCTCGTTTCCCGGAGGGGCAAAATTCTATCGGGTATCGCGCCGGGGTCAAGACCCGGCGGCCCCTCCACACCTCATCCCCCAATTCTCCTCCCTGGACACACACGAAAATATAACGTAAACTTGTTCATTCCATCCACCGCCACCTATTTCAGGGGGGGAACCATGGACATCGAGACCCGGCTCGAATCGCTCGAAAAAAAACTCCGTCTTCACAAGCGCCGCGGCAAGAGAAGATACGGACCGGGGAGTAAATAGCCGATGGGCCTCGCGCTCCGGTTGAAATCCGTTTGCGCGCGCCCCTCGCCAGGGCCGATAATTACAGGGCGCCCCGATTCAATTCTTATGCCTTGAAACCAGGAGCCCGATATGCGCATCGATGTTCAAACTCACCACATGCCGGATGCCTACGTCAAAGCCCTTGCGGAGAGATCGGATTATCCCCGGTTCGTGCGGGAGGAGGGCGGCTGGTCGGCCCTGGGGACCACGGAAGCAGTACTGCCGATGGGGCCGGCCCTTCTGGACCTGTCCCTCAAGCTCGAGGAGATGGACGCCCACCAAATTGATCTCTCCCTGCTCAGTGTCAACATACCGGGCCCGGACCTCGCCCCCGGTCCGTCCGACGCCGACGAGCTTGCCCGGATCGGAAACGACGGCATCGCCGAGGCCGTTTCGAATCACCCGGACCGTTTTCGCGGCTTCGCCAATTTGGGGTATGGAGACATCGACGCCAGTTGCCGCGAACTCGAGCGGTGCATCGACGATCTGGGTTTCGTCGGCCTCCAGGTGTTCGCCTACGTCGGCGGGACTCGCCCGCTCGACGAGCCCGCCCTCGAGCCCGTCTGGGCGCTGCTCGCGGACCGTGGGGTTCCCCTCGTTCTCCATCCGGGTCCCTCGCCCTCGGGGCCGGTTTACGCCGACTACTGGCTGGGGCCCATGGTCGGTTTTCTGTTCGACGAGAGCCTGGCGGCGCTGAGGCTCATCATGTCGGGCATCATGGAGCGCAACCCCGGCCTCAAGGTTCTCCTGCCCCACGGCGGCGCGACGCTTCCACTCCTCATCGCGCGGGTGGACCGCCTCTCGGGCAGCCGCCCCGGGCCGCGGGATCAAATCTCCCATCCGCCGAGCCATTATTTCGATAGGTTTTACACCGATGCCGTCGCTCACTCGAAAACCGCCCTCTCGCTTGCCCTCAGCGAGATGGGGGCGGACCGCCTCATGTTCGCCTCGGACGCTCCATGGGTCCCCGTCGCGGCGCACGTCGAAATCGTCGAGAGCCTTGGGCTTTCCGGCGGCGACGCCGAAAAGATTTGGAGCGGAACGGCCAAGGCGTTTTTCGGGCTCTAGGAATTTGATTGACCGGGCGCCTCGCGGAGCACCATTCGGCTCACGTCGTACACGAGGACGGTTTTTCCGGATTGGTTGACGACCTTTTGGCGGCTGCTCAGGACGCCTCGATCGGGCCGGCTCCCGGAGGGCCTCACCTCGGTCACCTCGATCTCGGCGTGGAGGGTGTCGCCGGCATAGACCGGCGCCAGCGCCCTGAGGTTGTCGATGCCGAGGAGGGCGACGGCGACCTCGCTCAAAACGCCGGTCTGGATGATAAGCCCGTCGGCGAACGAGGCCGTCAGAAGGGCGGGGGCCATGCGACTGCCGTGGCCTTTCGCCTTGAGATACTCCGTGTCGAGAAACAGGCTCTCGGCGTAGCCCGCCACTCCCACATAGCTCAGGATATCGGCCTCGGTCACGGTCCTGCCGCGGGTGGTGAATTTATCCCCGACGCTCCAGCCCCCGAGGGGAATCCCTGTTCGCACACCTGCCTCCTTCGGCGAGTTATTGAATCTACCCATGCGGCGAGGAATAGCCGCCCATCCTAATCGAAGCCGGGGCCCGTGGCCAGGCTTCGATCAGGGTGGGGGACGGCGGATTATTCCTATAACCAACTGAAATTATATATGTTAAAAGCTTGACTCCCGAAAATAGGGGTTGAGGGGCCGGAAATGTATTATCCGGTAAAAATCAGGAATTTACCCTGGGACACCGAGTTTTAATAAGTAGAGGATAAATGGAACCCGCCGCGTCAAATAGAGCGGTATCTGGTTTGCTTGGATTCGGGTGTTTTTGACCAAGGGACAAAAAAAACAAGAGGATAGGAAAATGAAGCGCATCTTGGCGGTATCCCTGGCGGTGATTTTTGGGGCGGCGCTACTCGGGCCGGGACTTCTCGCAGTTGATGACGCCGAGGCCTGGCGGGGCAGGCACTCCCGCCACCGCTACCGCGGCGGGCGGCGGCACTTCCGGTCCCATTTTTACTTCCCGGTCTATGCCTACGGGTGGAACCACAGCTACCACCATCACGACGGCCACTACCACCCCTACGACAGCTACTGGGATAGGCATGCGCACTATCCCTCTGGAACGACCGTCACAACCTACGAAAGCCGGGACAACTCCGGCCAGGTTTTAGGGGCCATCCTCGGCGGGGTCGGCGGCGGCGTGATCGGCTCGACCATCGGCGCGGGCAGCGGAAAAGCCCTCGCCATCGTGGCGGGCTCGCTCATCGGCCTGCTGGCCGGAGGCGAGATCGGAAAACAGCTCGACGAGGGCCAGCGGCTCGCCATGGCGCGAACGACGGGCACAGCGCTCGAGACCTCCCGCTCGGGCGCCGAGGTGCCCTGGCGCGACCCGGACTCGGGCGTCCACGGCACGGTGACCCCGAAGCCCGCCTATCAAAACGCCCGGGGGCAGTTCTGCCGCGAGTACAACCAGACCGTCACCATCGACGGAAAGACCCGGCAGGCCTACGGCACCGCCTGCCGCCAGCCGGACGGAAGCTGGACGCTCGCCGACTAAGCGGTTTTTAGAAAATAACGCGTAGAAATAAAACGATAAAAAACGTCCCCGCGATCATTCGGATCGCGGGGACGTTTTTTCAGTGGAGTTGAAGCGGACACTACCCGGCCACCATGAGGGCGGCGCGGCCGAGGACCTCTCCTTTTTCGAGGCGCTCGTGCACCAGCTCGGCGTCTTCGGTATTGAAACCGTATTTTTCGGTGACGAGGGGCCAGACGTCCCCGCGCGCGGCGAGGTTCAGCGTGTCGATGACCTCCTGGCGGGTGCAGTAGCGGCTGCCCATCACCTCGATCTCCTTGGCGGTGAAATCGCGCCCCATGGCCTCGAACGGGGCCGTGGAGCCGGAGCCGCCCAGGGTGGCCAGCCTGCCGCCCAGCCCGAGCGCCTTCACGCCGTCGGTGAGGGTCTGCGCGCTCGATACGAAATCCACGACGACATCCACCCCCTCCCCGCCGGTGAGGTCTCTCAGCGCTTCGGTCATTCCGCCCCCCGAGGCGTCCACCGTTTCGTGGGCTCCCACCTCGCGGCATTTCTCGAGCTTCCCGGCCGCCACGTCCACGGCGATGACGCGGGCGTGGGCCCAGCGGGCCATCATCACCATGTGAATACCCAGGCCGCCGCCCGCGCCGATGACGGCGACGGTGTCCATCGGGGCGATGCGCGCCCGGCGGATCACCTTGAAGGGGGTGGCGAGGGCGTCGCAAAGGACGGACACCTCGGCGGGCTGACGCTTCCAGTCAAGGCTGTCCGGAATCTTGATGAAGTTGCGCTCGGGCAGCTTGATGTACTCGGCGTAGCCGCCGTCGATCTGGCGCCCGACATGGCCGCCCAGGTTCGAGCACAAAGTGGGCCGGTTGCTCAGGCACCACTTGCACTGGCCGCAGTCGAGGTAGAAGTAGCAGGTCACCGGGTCGCCGGTCTTCAAACCCGTAACGCCGGACCCCGTCTCCACGATCTCGCCGGTGATCTCGTGGCCGATGACGACGGGGTAGTTGGCGGGGATGCCGCGCCCGATGCGGGTGTGCTGAATCGTCAGGCCCGATCCGCAGGCCAGCACCCGCGCCACCGCCTCGCCGGGGCCGGCCTTGGGGTCGGGGCGATCCTCCATCACAAAGGGCTCTCCGGGCCCGGTCAACACAATCGCTTTCATCGCGGCTCCCCTCTCTTAATCAACAGGAATAAATTTCGAATCGAAACTTCGTCACGACAGGCGGCGCAGCGCCTTCGCGCCGATGTCCTTCCGGTAGTAGGCGTCGTCCCAGTGAATCAGCCCGGCGGCCCTGTAAGCCCGCTCGAGCGCGGTTTTGATGTCGGGGCCCCGTGCCGTGACGCCCAGGACACGCCCGCCCGAGGTGAGCGTCTCACCCCCGCCGCCCGGCTTCGTTCCGGCGTGAAAGACATGCGCCCCCTCGACGGCGTTCGCCTCATCGAGCCCGACAATGATGTCGCCCTTCCTGTAGTCGCCGGGGTAGCCCCCCGCGGCCATCACGACGCAGGCGGCGGGATCGCGCGAGAACGAAATATCCACCTCGGGGAGGGTGCCCGACGCGCAGGCCTGGAGCACGGGCAGCAGGTCCGAGTCCATCCGCATGAGGAGCGGCTGGCACTCCGGGTCGCCGAAGCGGCAGTTGAACTCGATCACCTTGAACTCGCCCTCCTTGATCATGAGCCCGGCGTAGAGAATCCCCTTGTAGGGCGTGCCGCGCCTCGCCATCGCGTCCACGGCGGGCTGGATGACCTCGGCGAGGGCGCGTGTCTCCAATTCGGGCGTCATCACCGGGGCGGGGGAGTAGGCTCCCATCCCGCCGGTGTTCGGGCCGGTGTCGCCCTCGCCGATGCGCTTGTGGTCCTGGGCTGAGGGCATGAGACGGGCGGTCCGCCCGTCCACGAAGGCGAGCAGGCTCGCTTCTTCTCCCTCCAGAAACTCCTCAACCACGCACCACGCACCCGCCTCGCCGAAGGCGCGCTTCTCCATCACCTCGGTGATCGCCGCCTGGGCATCGTTTACATCCGCTGTAGTTATGACGCCCTTACCCGCAGCAAGGCCGTCCGCCTTGACGGCCCAGGCCCCGCCGCGATCGCTCACGAACCGCTTCGCCTCCGCGGCGTCGTTGAACACACCAAAGTCCGCTGTCGCAATTTTCGCTTCCTCCATCAACTCTTTCGAGAAGGCCTTGCTCGCCTCGAGCCGGGCCGCCGCCCGGCTCGGCCCGAAGACGGGGACGCCCTCAGATTCCAACCGGTCGGCGAGGCCCATCGCCAGCGGCGCCTCGGGCCCGACGACGACGAGGCCGGCCCCTTTTTTTTTGGCGAGGGCGGCGATGCCCTCGGTGTCCTCGGCGGCGACGGGTACGTTCCGCCCGAGGGCGGCGGTCCCCGCGTTGCCGGGAGCGCAGACGATGTCATCGGCCCCCGGGCTTTGAGCCAGCTTCCAGGCCAGGGCGTGCTCGCGCCCGCCCCCGCCGACGATGATGATTTTCATGAATAAATCCCCGCGCGGATGATTCGGTTCGGTAAGCGATGGGGGCAGATTGCACCTCGCGGCGGCGGGGCGTCAATCCGCCAAGGTAATCCGGCGCAAAGAAAAAGCCCCGCGAAATCGCGGGGCCAATCCCGGGTCCCCGGCGCTGATGGCCGGGGCGCACGCCTGTTGAGGCGATTATCATCAAAAGGGCGGCGGGTGTCAAAAAAGGGGCGCGGGTGCCGGAAGAGGGCGGGCTAGTTCATCTCCGCCTGCCCCCCGTGCTGCTTCCTGATTTCTTTCGCCACTTCCGACTCGAGCTCGTTGATTATCTATGAGAAACGCTCCAGGACCCGGCACTCAAGAAGCTCGTCCTCGAAGCCCCCCGTCAGCTTGGCGGCGATTTCGCGCGCATGCGCCAGCTCCTGTTTCAGGTGCGTCAGGGGATTGGCCATCTCCAGCGTGGTCTTTATGATGAGGGCGGTGAGCAGCGAGAACACCGTCACCAGGCAGGCCATCCGGTCCTCCTGTTCCCATTCCTCCTCTTCCCAATCCGGTTTCCACCCCATCGGCTATTTACTCCCCGGTCCGTATCTTCTCTTGCCGCGGCGCTTGTGAAGACGGAGTTTTTTTTTCGAACGATTCGAGCCGGGTCTCGATGTCCATGGGCTTTCCCCCCTGAAATAGATGGCGGTGGATGGGATGAACAAGTTTACGTTATATTTTCGCGTACGTCCAGGTGGTTTTGGGATGGCGGGGTCAATGTAATCACAGGAAGGGAGAAATCCAGCTACAGGAAATGCGCGGAGATTCTCGCCGGGGCCGTGGGGCGGGATATTTATTTGATTTTATTTAATTCCTGCGGCGCAATCCAATACACCTCGTCTTTTTCGTCCAGGAACATGAGCGTCGGTTCGCCATCCTTCGTGAGGCCGTATATGCTGCGATGTCTTCCTTGGGCGTCTCTTAGAACAAAGGATGGTCCCTGGGGTGCCGTTAGACCGAAAGAAGCCCGCTGGTTTCCTGACCGATCGAGAACCTGAAAAGAATGCGTGCCCTTCCTGTTTGCCGCGTTTATGCTGACCTGGGATTTGCCGTTTTGTCGAAAAGTGCTATCAAGGGAAATGGCTCCTTTTGCGATTTGGCTTTAATAAGCCCGGCAGCAAACTGTCTCTTTCCTTCGGAGTCAGAAATAATCATTCCCGTATATCCTTTCCTGACGCCGATGGCCAAACGGGGTTTACCCCCCTCCGTCATCCCAAGTACCACCTCCCCGTCCTTGCTCACTCCCCATGATGCGCGGGGCTTTCCCGAAGGGCCCATCACCACAAAATTTTCCGCAACGATGACCTTGGGGACGGGCCTCGTTGCCCCGAGTACGATGGCCCCGGCGAGCAGGCAGGCCGCGCCCATCCAGAGGCGGCGGTGAAGGCGAAGTTTTCTTTCGAGCGATTCAAACCGGGTCTCGATGTCCATGGTTTCCCCCTATCAAGTTTGATGGCAGAAAGACATGAATCAGTTTATGTTTTATTTTCGCGTGTGTACAGGGGGTTTTATGAAAGGAGGGGAGAAAGAAGGTGTTGAGGGGATAGGGTGGTGGCTCAGGTTTTTTCTATCTCGACGGCGGCCCATTCTTCGATGGTTTTCCGGCCGGTGACGCGCAGGCCCGCCGCCTCGGCGATACCGGCGAGGGTGTCTGCCTGCTCGTAGCCCACCCCGCTCAGGACCCCCCGGCTGCCGGGGGCGAGCGCCCCGGTTATCCTTGGTGCGAGCTCCCGGAGCGGGGTGAGGAAAATATTCGCCGCGAGCAGGTCCACACGGCCCCACCACTCGCCGGCCGTCTCGGGCTCGAGGGTTCCGGCCAGGATCCGCATGCGGTCCGCGAGGCCGTTCGCCTCGGCGAGTTTCCGGGCGGTGCCGGTGGCCACCGGGTCGAGGTCGAGCGCGAGGGCCTCGTCCGCCCCGAGTTTTAGCGCCGCCGCGCTCAGGATGCCCGAGCCGCAGCCCAGGTCGAGGAAACGCCGGGCGGGGCGCTCCCCCAAAAAACGCTCGATCGCGTTGAGGCAGAGTGTGGTCGTGGGGTGGCGGCCCGTTCCAAAAGCAAGAGAAGGCTCGAGGATGATCGCCTCGCGGCCCTCGGGGGCGGCCTCCTCGTCCCAGGGCGGACGCACCCAGAGGCGATCTCCGTAGGCGCGGGCGGTGAATTTTTCCCTCGCCAGGGCGACCCAGTTCACCTCTTCGATGTTGCGGACGGCGATGGCGCCGGGCGCGACTCCGAACCCGGCGAGCGCCGCCTCGGCGGCCCGGAGTTTTTGGGTGGCCCCGTCACCCAGGCGGAAGTGGGTGATCAAGAGGGCGGCCCCGGGCCGCGAATCCCGCGTCTCGACCGCCGAGGCCCCCGATTCGATGAGCCGGGCGGAGGCTTCCTCGGCGATGGTTTCGGGCACCTGGGCGAGAAGCTCCATCCATCCGGGCATCTTGTTTCCTCCTGCTCGCGGCCCCGCTATCGCGCCCCTCTATTTCGCGCCGGGCGCTCCATCCCGGTTCTCCATCATGGCCGCTATCGCGTCAGGCTAATCGGCGGCTAGCCCTTCGACGGCAGGATGACCTCGGCCGTGCCCTTGCTGGCGATCTCGCCGAGCTGGTTCGTACCCGTGAATTCGAGGGTGACGGAGCCGTCCTCGCCCTTTTCGGCGACCTTGCCGGTGTAGCGGATCGTGTCGCCGTAGACCATGGGTTTTCGCACCTGGCAGTCGAGCTTCTTGAGGAAGCCCTCGTCCCCCATCCAGTTCGTGACGTAGGGGGTGGACCAGGCGAAGCGCATCACCCCGTTGTCGAAGGGCCCCGGCATCCCCCGGCCCGCGGCGAGGGTGAAGTCCTCGTGCTGCTGGGAGTTTTTGACGGGCAGCCCGATCTTGGGGGTGATGACGGCGTTGTGGGGCGCCTTGATGATGTCGAGGTATCCGAGCCGGCCGGCCTTGTAGGAGGGGCCAAGCGCGGCGTTCCAGGCCACCATGTCTCCGATGGTGAGCGGCCCTCGCAGCATCGGGGGGAGCTCGTCTCCCGGGGCGACATCCTCCCAATGGATCGTGTCCGCGCCGGTCCTTTTTTCGGCGCGGTACTCGGCCTCGATCCCGGCGATGGCCTCCTCGTCGTAGTGGGTGATCTCGCGATCGTACAAGAGGCTGGTTCCCTCCTGGAGGGTGCGGATCATGGTGCCGGTCGCCTTGGCCACGATCTCATCGGCCCCGTTCCAGTAGGTGAACTCGCCGATGATGAAGATCAGGCGGCGGCCCGCCTTGTTGGTTTTCTCGAACATCTCTTTTTGGATCGACGAGGCCCGCAGCTTTTCCCCGGCGTAGACGGGCTTGAACCATTCGCAGGCGACGCCTCCGATCAGCGAGGAAAGCGGCGCCGCCACCGGCGCCCCGTGAAGGATGGGGTAAAGGACCGAAACCAAAAAGGCGGGCGGGGCCTGTATTTTTCCGCCGGAGGTTTTGGCGGCGTAATCCGGATCGAGCCAGAGGGGATTGTCGTCGTCGATGCCGTAGGCGAAATGGCGGATGGCGTCGGCCGAGGCTTCGGTGTTCCAGGGCCCCCGCTCGCGGACCTCCTTGCCGACCAGCTCGCGGGATTTGGCGGCGAATTCCTCGATTCTCTCTTCTGCATCGTTCGTCACTGGATTGAACTCCTCGGGATGAAAAAAAACGGTGATTGCCGGTCCGGCACTTGGGTGATTTCCGGTCCGGCACTTTAAGGGGCGCGCTACGTTTCGGCAATCAGCGGAGGAAGGATTTCACCTTGTCGAGGAACCGCTTCGTGAGCGGGTTGGTCGAGGCCGAGGAAAGACGCTGGAATTCCCGGAACAGGGCGCGGAGCTTTTTGTTGAGCCGGATGGGGGTTTCGACGGTGACGCTCACCAGCTGATCGCCCGTGCGCCGTCCGCCGGGGGGGGAGAGTCCCTTTCCCCTGAGCCGGAAGATCTGGCCGGTCTGGGTGCCCGCCGGAATCCGGACCTTCACCCGGCCACCCAAGGTGGGGACAGTGATCTCGTCTCCCAGCGCCGCCTGGACGATGGTGATGGGCTGATTAAAGAAGATGTCGTTTCCCGAGCGCTCGAATATCTTGTGCGCCTTGATCCGGACCCCTACGAGCAGATCGCCGGTCTCGCCGCCGCCCTCGTTCCCCTTGCCGCGCACCCTGAGCTGGGTGCCATCCACAACGGTGGCGGCGACTTTCACCCGGATGCGCTCCCTCTGGCGGAGGCGGCCCGCACCCCGGCACCCGGGGCATTTTTTGCGGGAGTGGGTTCCGCTTCCCATGCAGGTGGCGCAGGGAATGGCGGCCTCCGCCAGCCCCCGGTGAAATCTGATCTCGCCGGTTTCCCCGCAGAGGCGGCACGCGACGGCCGCGGCCTCCGGGTCCGTCCCTTCTCCCCGGCATTGGCCGCAGACCGTGAGGCGGTCCACCGAGACTTCGCGGCTGACGCCGGCAGCGGCTTCCTCGAGAGTGATCTCGACCCGGGACTGAAGATCGCTTCCGCGCTCCCTGGCGGGTTTTTTCGCTCCCCTCCGGCCCCGGAATATCTGGGAGAAGATGTCCTCCCACTCCTGGTCGAAGGGGCCCGAGTCCTTATCGGTGCGCGGGCTCCGCGTGCCGGAGCCCCGGGGGAGCGAATCGTGGGCAGCCCGTTTTGCGGGGTCCCGGAGCGTTTCGTAGGCGATGACGATTTCCTTGAAGCGGGCCTCGGCCTCGGGGTCCCCGGGGTTGCGGTCCGGGTGAAAGTCGAGGGCGAGCTTTCGGTAGGCCTTGCGAATTTCGTTGGCGCCGGCGTTCCGGGGAACGTCCAGGATTTCATAGGCGTCCGGAGCCATCAGGCGCGGGCCCTCGAGGCGAACGGAGAGCGGCGGGGGGAGAGGTGACGCCGACAGAGGAGGTGACGCCGACAGAGGAGGCGGCCGGTGCGTTTAAGGGCCGGGAGCGGAGCGGGCACTACTTCGGATCGATCCTGTGGTCTCCGTGGGAGAGGTAGTGGCTCACGGCGTCCGCCGTCCACTCGACGAGGGAGACCACCCGGTCGTAGCGCATCCGCTTGGGGCCGATGATTCCGATGGTGCCCAGGGGCCGGTCGTCGATGAAGTAGGAGCGCGCCACGACGCTGCAATCCTCCATCCCGTCGATGTCGTTTTCGGAGCCGATCAACACGGTGAGGTCGGGGGAATTGAGGTACCCGTCGAGGAGACGAATGAGCTTGCCCTTCTCCTCGAAGGCCTGATAGAGATTCTGGAGTTTTTCGAAATCGTCGGCGAACTCGGGCTGGGTGAAAACCCGCGAGGCGCCATCGACGAAAAGCCCCTCGCCGTCGTCTTCTTCGTCATCAACGAGAAAAGTGCGCCGGCTCAGCTCCCCGGCTCTATTGTAAAGCATGTCGAGGTTGTCGCGCTCCTCGCCCATGCGCTCGAGAACCCGGGCGCGGACCTCGCGGAGGGAGAGACCTCCGTACTCCTCGTTCAGGTAGTGGGATATCCGGTTGAGCTTCTCTTGGTCCAGATCCTCGTCGATGGGGACGACGCGGTTCTGGACGACGCCGCTCTTCGAGACGATGACGACGAGGACGTTTTCGCTGGACATGCGGATAAACTGGATATTCTGGAAAAAGAGCTGATCGCGGCCCGGGAGGAGGACAACCCCGGCCTGTTGAGTAAGCTCGGACAAAATCCGCGAAGCCTGGGTGACGACCTGCTCCACCTGGGCCATGCGGTGGGCGTAGCTTCTCTGGATGGACTCGCGCTCCTCGCGGGTGATGTGGTGGATGTTCATCAGCGCATCGACGAAGACGCGGTAGCCCAGATCGGTCGGAAGCCTTCCGGCCGAGGCGTGGGGCTTGGAGAGGAATCCGGCCTCGGCCAGATCGCTCATGATGTTGCGGATGGTGGCCGGGCTCAGGGAGAGGGGAATCTTCTTCGAGAGCGTCCGGCTGCCCACGGGTTCTCCGGTTTCGATGAAGGTGTTCACGACGGCGCGGAGGACATCCTGTGTCCTGGCGGATAGATCGGTGGGGTTCGTGGCCATGTTGGGATCCCGTGATAGGAGCGAGGGGCCGTGGTTAGCACTCTTTCGGGTAGAGTGCTAATCTTTTGTCGAGCTTAAGTCCAGGGGTGGGGGCTGTCAAGAATAGGGATTTTTCGGCGGTGGCCGGGGCGGGGGATTATTTTCCGCCCGGCGGGTGTTATTCTTCATAAGATCTTGATTATGATATTCTTAGTCGATTTATCCATGACCTCAAAGAGGGTGGATCGGGCGATGGCCGCGCAGGATGAGAACAAAGAGACCGCGATGGGGGCGACCTCCCGCATCGCTGAGTCGCGGCGGGTGAATCGCAGGTACCGCTATGTGGTCATCTCGGGCGCCGCCGCGGTGTTGCTGATCCTTCTGGGCATTTCGCTGAAAATCCATTCGGGTGCGAGAGGGGATATCGAGATCCAGTTCAACCGCCAGCAACTCCTCATCGCCGATCAGGCGAGCGGGCGGATCGTCTCTTTTCTGGGGGAGTTGACGGCCAGCCTCCGCTTCAGCGCGAGATTTCTCCGGACGGTCGGGCCCGGCCATCCCGGTCGGATGATCGCCATCGCCGGGCTCTACGAGCGCCTCGGGGGTCGGCCGCGCATCAACCAGGTGGGTATATTGAGAGAGGGCGCACCGGATCCCGGTGCCTCCCTCCAGGAGAATCCGGGGATTTTGTCGCGCTGCCCGCCGGGAGCCGAGTCGTGTTTTCTGATCGTCCGCAAGGGGGAGGAACCCGAATTTATTTTCGCCGCCGTGCCCACCGGAAACCGCGACTGGGTATTCGCGACGGTGTTGCTCGAGGACCTGGCCCGCGTCTTCATCAACCCGGTTCAATCGGGGCTGAAGGGACGCGCCTGGTTGATGGACGGCGCCGGGCGGATTTTAATCTCGCCGGGGTTTCCGGTGTTCGAGGGGGTTCGCCTGGGCGATATCGCCAGCCGCCGGGGGGATGAGCGCCTCAAGCGAAGCGTGGCGCGGATGTCGCGCGGCGAGCGGGGCTTCGACTGGCATTTCGATTTTCGCCCCGGAAAGGTCTCGCGCAAGGGCCGCACCCTCACCGCGTTCACCCCGCTCCTGGTCGGCCCGGAGCAGTGGACCCTGGCGGTGACGGCCTCCTCCTCAGAGGTGAGCGACCTGGTGCGGCGCACCTTCCGGAAAAGTTTGCTGGTGACGAGCTTCGGTTTCGCCGTGATCATCGCCGCCGCCCTCCTCATCCTCGATCGCGAGAGGCGGCGCATCCGGGTCGAGGACCGGCTTCACTGGTCGGGCCAGGTTCTCGAGAGCAAAACGCGGCTCCAGGCCCTCTTCGACGGAATCACCGACAGCATTTGCATCCTCGACGAGAATTTTAGGATTTTGATGGTGAACCGTGAGATGAGTCTGTTGCTCGATTGCGAAATTCCCGACCTGCTTTTTCTCACCTGGGGCGAGGAGGGAGGCGCTCCCCTCCCCGAGGGACTCGCCGACAGGAGCATTGCGATCCGCACCTTCGAGAGTGGCCGTCGGGGCACGGCCGAGCGATCTGTCGAGTTGCCCGGCGGGAGGCGGATCGACGCCGAACTCTATTCGTATCCGATTTTCGGGGCCGGCGGGCGGCCTCACCAGGTCATTCTCTATATCAAGGATGTCACCGAGCGCCGCGCCCTCGAACAACAGCTCCTCCAGCAAGAGCGCCTCACCATCGTCGGCAAGATGAGCGCCCAGGTGGCCCACGAGATCCGGAACCCCCTTTCGGCCATCAACCTCAACGCCGAGCTGCTCGGAGACGAACTCGGCGGCTACGCGGGCGAGGAGACCTCGGAAGCCTGGTCGCTGCTTCGCTCGATAAAGAACGAAGTGGATATTCTCAGGCAGGTGACCGATGATTATCTCAAGTTCGTTCGGATGCCGCGCTCGGGCCGCCGGGTGGGCGACATCAACGAGCTGCTCGACGACCTTCTGAATTTTCACGCCGAGGAGGGCGCGAGCCTGGGGATACGGGTTGAGCGCTCGTTTTCGGCCGATATCCCCGAGGTCGAATTCGACGAGACGCAGTTTCGGCTGGCGTTTCAAAACCTCATCCTCAACGCCTTCGACGCCATGCCCGAGGGCGGGCGGCTGTTAGTCCGCACCGTCGCCGGCCCCGAGGGCACCGTCGGCATCGACATCGAGGATCAGGGCATCGGGATTCCGGTCAAGGACCAGGAATCGATGTTCACCCCGTTTTTCACGACTAAAGCGAGCGGAACCGGGCTGGGCCTCGTTCTGACGCAGCAGATTCTGAGCGAGCACCGCGGAACCATTCGTTTTTCGAGCCAGGAGAAGATGGGAACCACCTTCCATATTTCCTTGCCGGAGGCGGCCCCCGTGGAGGCGAAAGCATGAGACCCAACAGCGACATTCACATCATGGTCGTTGACGACAAGCGCGGCAGCCGCGAGGCCCTGCAAAAAATGATCGCCAAGGAGGGCTACCAGGTCTCGATAGCCCACGACACCGAGACGGCGCTCGAAATATTCGGCTGCGAGGCCGCGCATCTGGTGATCACCGATCTGAGGATGCCCGGCAGGGACGGAATCTCCCTGCTAAAAGAGGTGAAGCGCATGAGCTCCGAGACCGAGGTGATTCTCATATCAGGACACGGCACGGTCGAGACCGCCGTCGAGGCCATGCGCGAGGGCGCATACGATTTCATCACCAAGCCGCTCGAGCGCGTCGTCGTCCTCAAGGCCATATCGAAGGCGCGAGAAAAACAGGACCTCACCCGGGAGAACGCCGGCCTGCGCGCACAGCTTCGGAGTCTGAGCGACGCCTCCGGGTTCATCGGTAACAGCGCAGCCGTCCGCGAGGTCAAGGAGTTGATTCGCCAGGTGGCCCCGACCTCGGCCAACGTTTTGATCCTCGGGGAGAGCGGAACTGGCAAGGAGATCGTCGCCAACGCCATCCACCGCTCGAGCGAGCGGGCGGGGAGGCCCTTCATCAAGGTGAATTGCGCCGCCCTGCCCGAGACCCTGCTCGAGAGCGAGCTCTTCGGCTACGAGCGCGGGGCCTTCACCGGGGCGGTCTCCCGGAAGGAGGGGCGGTTTTTCCTTGCGGACGAGGGGATGCTATTCCTCGACGAGATCGGCGACATGCCGATGGCCCTTCAGGCGAAAATCCTCCGCGTACTTCAGGAGGGCGAGTTCGAGCGGCTGGGCGGAAACGAAACCCTCAAGGTGGATGTGCGCATCGTCGCGGCGTCGAACCAGGACCTCACCGAGGCCATCGCCGAACGGTGTTTCCGGGAGGACCTCTACTACCGCCTCAACGTCATCGGCATCCACCTGGTGCCCCTCCGCGAGCGGCGGGGCGACATCCCGCTTCTCGTCGAGCATTTCCTCGAGCGGTTTTCGGCCAAGAACAACCAGCCCGTCAACGTCTTCTCGCGCGTGGCGGTCGAGGCGATGTCCAACTACGATTGGCCGGGAAATATCCGGGAGCTCGAGAACTCGGTGGAGCGCGCCGTTGTCCTGGGGCGGGGCGAGGTGCTGACCCTCGCCGATCTGCCGGCGGGTGTGGCGGGGGAGAGCCGAGAGGACGATGAGCTTCACGTCGAGGCGGGTTCGACCGTCATCAGTATTCCGGTGGGAACCCCCCTGGCCGAGGTCGAGCGCCGGGTCATCCTCGAGACCCTGAGGAGCACCGGCGGCGACAAGAGCGCCGCCGCCCGCCGGCTCGGAATCGCCACCCGCACCATCTACCGGAAACTCGATCAGGCCGAGCAGCTCAAAAGCTGACGGCGGCTGCACGCCATCTGTGTGGCTTTGGCGGATTTCGGGAGCCGCCCGCCGGCAATGTGTTAGGCTCCTCGCCTGAGCCGGCGGAGCCGGTGCGGATGTATTCATCCGCCGTTTGGAGAGAGAATCTTGCAGGGCAGGTTCATCACGTTCGAGGGCCCGGAGGGCACGGGGAAATCCACCCAGCTCGGCCTTCTCAGGGAGTGGATGGAGAGCGAGGGGCTCCCGGTGTGCACGACCAGGGAGCCGGGCGGCACCGGGCTCGGGGCCGGAATTAGGGAAATCCTTCTCGCCCCGCGGGGTGAAGAAGTTTCGCCCCTCGCCGAGTTGTTTCTCTATGAGGCGGACCGGGCGCAGCATGTCCGGGAGGTGATCCGCCCGGCGCTCGCGGCGGGGGAGCATGTCCTCTGCGACCGGTTCTTCGATTCGACGACGGCCTATCAGGCCTACGGGCGCGGCCTCCCGGTCGAGTTGGTGGTGGATCTGAACGCGCGGGCGACCGAGGGGTTGATTCCCGATCTGACGCTCCTGCTGGAGACCTCGCCCGGCGAGGGCCTCCGCCGGGCGAGGGGAGGGGAGAGCGGGGACCGGCTTGAGGGTGAGGGGGTGGAATTTCACGAGCGCGTCTGGCGGGGATTCGTGGAAATTTCCCGGGGCGAGCCCGGGCGCTTCCGCCTGATCGCGCCCGGAACCGTCGAGGAGGTTCACGCGCGCATACTCGAAGCAGTGACGAAAGAATTCGGATGGACTGGGGAATCCTTCAAGGCCAGGACGCGGCCGTAGAATCGCTTAGGCGCGATATCTCCTCGGGCCGGGTGGGGGGCGCTTATATTTTTTTCGGCCCCGATGGGGTCGGCAAGGCCACGGCGGCGGGCCTGTTCGCGCGGGCGCTCGAGTGCGAGGGCGAGGCGCCGCCCTGCGGGGCCTGCCCGGCCTGCGAGAAGGTCGGGCGGGGGGTCCACCCCGATGTGATTACCGTCCGGCCGGAGAAGGACAAAAGTACGGGGCAGGACAGAAAAACGATAGGAGTCGGTCCGATTCGCGAGCAGGTGCTCCAGCGAGCCCACCAGCGCCCCCAGGAAGGGCGCCGCCTCGTATTTATCGTGGATAATGCCCACACGGTGACCCTGCCCGCGTTCAACTCTCTTTTAAAAACGCTCGAGGAGCCCTCCCCGGACACCGTTCTGATCATCGTCACCCCCAATTTGCACGCCCTTCCGCCCACGGTCGTCTCCCGGTGCCGCCGGCTCCGATTCCGCTCCCTCAACCGCGCCGAGCAGCGCGAGATACTCTCGGCGATTCTCGGGGAAGGGGAGGCGGACCTGGACCGGTTGATTTCTCTGAGCCTGGGGCGGCTGGGACAGGCGTTCGACGCCGATTCCCGGGCCTTGGCCGAGCAGCGGGAGAGCGCCCTTGAGTTTCTCGAAGGGGTCTCCGCGCCGCCCGGAAAGGCGGATGAGGCGGCGCTTTTGGCCATGGCCGCAGCCGTGGCGGGGAGGGGGGGGTCCGCCCGAAGGGATGTTCTTGGGTTTCTCGAAATGATTTTAGGTCTCCTTCGGGATATACTGGTTCTCGAGGTGGCCCCGGATGTACTGGAGCCCTGGAATGCCGATGTGGACAAGGCGCTCCGGGCTATCGGCAGCCGCTGGGGCGTTTCGGGTCTGATCCAGGCGCTGGGTCGGGTCCGGTTCGCGGCCCGGGATGTGGGGGAGATCAACACGAACCCCTCCCTGACGCTCGAATCCTTAGTGATCTCCCTGCGCGGCACCGTGGGCGCGGGTGGATGAGGTTTTTTTTATGAACGGGAAAAATAACGAGGGCAGGGTTGCAACCGCTCAGGCGCAGTCCGGTGGCAGCGAAACCCCCGAAAAAATAAAAATCGTTCCTGTCAGCAGCCGCTTCGATTCCAAGCCGGTGTATTACCTGGCGGGGGATTTGCCGCTCCGGTCGGGGATGGGGGTCTTGGTGAAAACCCCGGACGGACTGGAGGAGTCGGGGACGGTGACGGACAGCCCCCGGTATATGGAGGCGCGCTACTACAGCGCGCCCATACCGAAAGTGCTTCGGCGCCTGACGGAAGCGGACGAGGCGCTACTCTCCACCATCGAGAGGTTGGAGAACCGGGCGTTCAACGTCGCCAAGAAGAAAATTGCCGAGATGAAGCTGCCGATGAACCTGATCAACGTGAAGTACGCCTTCTCCAAGAAGAAGGGGGTGTTTTTCTTCTCGGCCGACGGGCGGGTGGATTTCCGGCGGCTCGTGAAGGCGCTTTCCGAGCATTTTTCGATTCGCGTGGAGTTGCGCCAAATCGGTGTGCGAGACGAAGCGCGGATCAAGGGAGGATGCGGCGACTGCGGCCAGGAGCTTTGCTGCAGCAGCTTCATCAAGGCCTTCGACCCCATTTCGGTCCGGATGGCGAAGGATCAGAATCTGAGCCTGAACCCCACCAAGCTTTCGGGGGCCTGCGGCCGCCTGAAGTGTTGTCTGCGGTTCGAGCATTCACACTACGCAGCGGTGAAGAAGCGGCTGCCGGCGTGCAAGAAAAAGGTGGGCGGGTGCAATTGCGTGGCGACGGTGATTCGTCAGGATATCCTGGCGGAGGAGATCACGCTCGCCCTAGAAAACGGGGAGCGGATGACGGTTCACGCCAACGGCTTGACCCGGATGGCGAACGGCCAGTACACACTCAAGAACCCCATCGGCGGGTAGCTTCCCTTTAACCCTGACAGAGGCAGTTCTCAAGACGCTATGAGCGGTAAACACTTCTACGTCACGACGCCGATCTACTACGTCAACGACAAGCCCCATCTGGGCCACGCCTATACCACCGTCGCCACGGACGCGAAGGCGCGCTTTCACCGCCTGCGCGGGGAGCCGGCGCGGATGCTCACGGGAACGGACGAGCACGGCCAAAAGCTCGAGCAGGCGGCGGCCGAGGCCGGACGCGACCCCTTCGCCTTCGCCACCGAGAACAGCGAAAAATTCAAGGCGCTGTGGAAGAAGCTCAACATCGCCTACGACGACTATATCCGCACGACCGAGGAGCGGCACAAGACCGGGGTCCAGGAGTTCTGGCGGCGGGCCGAGGCGGCGGGCGACATCTACAAAGGCGAGTACGAGGGAAAGTACTGCGTTTCGTGCGAGAATTTCCTGACCGACCTCCAACTCGACGAGGGCAAATGCCCCGACTGCGGGCGGCCGGCCGATCCGGTGCGCGAGGAGAGCTATTTCTTCAGGCTGAGCAAGTATCAAGAGCCCCTCCTCGAGCTCTACGAGCGCAACCCCCGGTTCATCCAGCCCGACTCCCGGCGCAACGAGATCGTCAGCTTCGTCTCGGGCGGACTGCGGGATCTTTCGGTGAGCCGGACGAGCTTTAAATGGGGCGTCCCCGTGCCCGGCGACCCGGCCCACGTGATTTACGTGTGGTTCGACGCCCTGAGCAATTATGCCACGGCGGCCGGCTTCGGCCAGAGCGGCTCCGGACAGGGCGGGAGTGAGAGTGGATTCCCGGCGGACACGGCCTGGCCCGCCGACCAGCATTTCATCGGCAAGGACATCCTCCGCTTCCACTCGGTTTACTGGCCGGCCTTTCTCATGTCGGCGGGCCTCCCGCTTCCGGGGCAGATCTTCAGCCACGGGTGGTGGACCGTAGAGGGCCAGAAGATGTCCAAGAGCCTGGGCAACGCCGTCGATCCCCACTGGCTGATCGAGGAGTACGGGGTGGACGCCATCCGCTACTTCATCCTGCGCGAGATTCCCTTCGGCGCCGACGGGGATTTTTCCCACGGCCAGCTCATCGACCGGATCAACAGCGATCTGGCCAACGATCTGGGGAACCTCCTCTACCGCACCCTCAACATGGTCCGGCGCTACCGGGGGGGCAAAATCTCGCGCGGCGAAGGCGACGGCGGCGAGGAGGCCCGGCTGGCCGGGATCGTCCGTGAGGCCGCGGCGCGCTATGAGGCCCAGATGGAGGCGACCGACCTTCAGGCCGGGCTGCGCACCGTCTGGGAGATCGTCTCGGCGGGCAACAAGTACATCGACGCCGCCGCTCCTTGGGCGCTGGCGAAGAGTGGGCCCGAGGAACGGCTCGACTCGGCTCTCTACCACGCCGGGGCGGCCCTGCGCGTCATCGCCGCCCTGATCAGCCCGGTCATGCCCGAAGCGGCCGACAGCATCGCCCGCCAGCTCGGCCTCGCCGGTGACTGGCTCTCGGCCCCGTTCGCCGAGTTGGTCGATCTCTACAAGATGCCCGGCGACCTCGATACCGATCTCGGAAAGCCGCTCTTCCCGCGAATCGAGGAAGACGCGCGGGCCGCCCTCGAGGAGAGGGTGGCGGCGCGAATCGCGGCCGGCTCGGAGACGGTCGAAGCATCCGATTCGGAGGGTGAAGGACTGATCTCCATCGACGACTTCCGCCGCGTGGAGCTTCGCTCGGCGCGGGTCGAGGCGGCCGAGAATATTCCCAAGTCGAAGAATCTTTTGAAAATCGAAGTCTCCCTCGGCGAGGAGCGGCGCACCATCGTCGCCGGTGTGGCCAGGCACTACGCCCCCGATGAGCTGGTGGGGCGCACCGTCGTGATCGTGGCGAACCTCGAGCCCACCAAGCTCATGGGCGTCGAGTCGCAGGGAATGCTGCTCGCCGCCGAGGACGAGGACGGCCTCAGGCTCGTCGGCGTCGAGGGCGGTATCCGCTCCGGCAGCCGTGTTCGCTAGCCGACGGCGAATTCGGGAAAGGAAAGAAGCGCGAATGGCGGATTCGGACAAACCGGAGCAGGCTTCCGGGGGACAGCCAAAAAATTCCGGGGCCCGCGACGAGGGCGCGGGCGGAAGGCCTCGCCGCAAGGGCTCGGGCCGCCGAGGCGGCCGTCCGAAGAACAGCCGCCGCCGCGGCCGCGGGCAAAGAGGGGGTCCTACCCAGTCCGGCCGGTCCGCCCAGGGCGCCCCGAGTGCTGGAAAAGCCGTCGACGAGAAAGCGTTCGAGAGTATCCCTCTGGTCGAGGGTGCGGCCATCCTGGTCGACTCCCACGCCCATATCGATGCCTCCGACTACGACGGCGACCGCCGAAAGATTCTCGAGCGCGCCTTGTCCAAGGGTGTGGGGACCATCATCGCCGTCGGCTCGGATCTGGACAGCAGCCGCAAAACGGTGGATATCGCCAACTCCTTCGAAGAGGTGTTCGCCGCCGTGGGGGTTCATCCCCACGACGTGAAATCCGTCGCGAACAAGTCCGCCGGACACATCAAGGTCCTCGCCGATAACGCCAAGGTGGTCGCCATCGGCGAGATCGGTCTCGACTACCACTACGATCATTCCCCCCGGAAGCTTCAAAAACACTGGTTCCGCGAGCAGATCAGGATGGCCGTGAAGATTGGCAAGCCGGTCATCGTCCATTGCCGCGATGCGGGCGAGGATGTGTTCTCGATTCTCGAGGAAGAGAGGGTGTGGCGGGTCGGCGGGGTCGTCCACTGCTTCACCGGGGACGCGGAGCTCGCGCGGAAGTTCCTGGGCCTCGATTTGCATCTGGGGGTGGCCGGTCCCATCACGTTCGAGAATTCAGATGAGCTGCGGAGCGTTTTCGCGGATGTCCCGATCGAGCGGATTCTCGTCGAAACGGACAGTCCCTACCTGACCCCGCCGCCGAACCGCGGGAAAAGAAACGAGCCCGCCTATACCGTCCAGGTGGCCGAAAAACTCGCCGAGATCAAGGGGCTCACCCTCGAGGACGTGGCGCGCGCCACCTCCGTCAACGTGCGGCGCCTCTTCAAGATAGGGCCGTGTCCCGTGCCGGGTACAATCGCCTACCCCCTGTCCGGAAAGCTTTACCTCAACATCACGAACCGCTGCTACAACGCGTGTTTATTCTGCGGCCTCTTGAGCGATCGTGTGTTCGTGGGCCACGACCTGACGCTGGAGAGCGACCCTGGGGTCGAGGCGATCCTGGAGGCGGCGGGCGATCCGGACCGCTACGAGGAGGTGGTCTTCAGCGGGTACGGCGAGCCCACGACCCGGCTCGAGGAGCTCAAGCAGGTGGCATTGGAACTGCGGGGACGCGGCGCCAAGCGAATCCGCCTGGCGACGAACGGCCTCGGAAACCGGGTCAACGGGAGGAGCATCCTCCCCGAGCTCCTGGGCCTGATCGACGCGATCTCGGTGAGCCTTCAGGCCGAGAGCCCGGAGGCCTACGAGAAAGTGTGCAAGACCAAAGAGATCGAAAACCCGTATCCTTCCGTCAAGGAGTTTGTCAGCGAGGCGAAAAGGCTGTTTGGCGATGTCGAGGTCACCGCCGTGGATATGCCGGGCATCATCGACATCGAAGCCTGCGAGAAGGTGGCCCGCGAGGAACTGAACGTTTCCTTTCGGCGGCATTCATTCGTGCTGGCGGACTGATTTGAGATTGCCCCGGGTTCCCTTCGGCGGATGATTTCGGGGTTTCGATAGCTGGTTTTTTTCGTTTCCCCCGGTGGGATAAGGTGACGCCTCCACAACCGGCCGACCCGGCGCAACCGTCTGACCCTGAATATTCCGCTTCTCCGGACGGTGGGGCGGACGCGGGCCTCGAGTTCGGGGTTGGCGAGGGCAGGTTCCTGCTGAACATGCTCTCCCCCAAATCGCGGGAGGCGCTCCAAAACCTGGCCGAGCTCGAGCAGGACGCCGCCCTGCGTGCCTTTCTGTCGAGTTCCAACTCCCTGACCCGGCTGGCCGCCATCGGTTTCTCCGAGACCGCGATGCTGCGCCTGTCGGACCTCGTGACGATTCCGATCCAGGATCAACACTCATCTCCCCCCGACGATCTAATCGAACGGCTGGATAAAGACCCGCCGCTCGCTTTGTTGGTTTATGTGGGCGAGAACGCCGCCGAAATTCATCTCTTCATGGAAGAACTCCGGGAGGAGAACAGGGGCGCCCCGATGTCCATCGTGGCCTTCGTGGACAGCGCCATGGTGGCGATGAGCGCGCTTCCCCACTCCTGGGCGGATGCGGTTATTCCACTGGACTTGTCAAAGGATGTCCTGAAGGGCCATCTCGAGCGCCTCTTCGATATTTTCCTCACGCAAAAGGATCTGACGACGGTTTTCCTGGCGCACAGCGTCAGCCGGTCGCAGTTCCGCAAGGCGGCCTATATGGACTCGCTCACGGGCGTGATGAATTTCGTCGGGTTCCAGGATGTCGCCGCCCGCGAGCTCTCCCGGGTGAGGCGGGTGGGCCAGCCGCTCGGCCTGATCATGATCGACATCGATCATTTCAAGAAAATCAACGACACCTTCGGGCACCCGCAGGGGAACGCGGTCCTCAAACAGCTCGCCCCCATCATCCGGACCCAGACGCGGGACCTCGACGCCCATTTCCGGTTGGGGGGCGAGGAGTTCGGAATTCTTCTTCCCCGTACGAGTTTTGAAAATCTGGCCGTTGTGGCGGAGCGGGTCCGGAAAGCCGTGGAATCGGCCCATTTCACCGGAATGCCCTCCGCAGGCGCGGTCAAGGTGAGTATGGGTGCTCTCGGTGTCGAGCCCCAGAAATCGAGGCGCCCGAAGGATTGGAACGCCATGTACTCCGCGGCGGACGAGCTTCTCTACCTCGCCAAGGGTCAGGGCCGAAACCGGGTGGCCGCGCGGTTGTATGAACCGCCCCCCGCCTGAACCGCCGTCTGAATCGCCGCCGATACGTCGCTGGTGGCGGGGAGGGTGGCTCCGTGGCCGTTTCGCGGGAGGGCGGGAGTTGGTGAATAATTTCGGCGGCCGGTTGACTGCCCACCCAACGGAAAGGATCTCTCTCTATGGCCGATGGAACCCAGCGGCGTCAATTTCAACGCTATGAGCTTCCATTTGAGTTGAAGGTTCCCGGGATATCGGGCGGTCTTGTCCGCCCCGTGAATCTGAGCGCCGGCGGCTTCATGGTTGAGCTGGAAGACGATCCCCAGCTGTGGGCCGCGAGCGAGTGCAGCGTTGCGATCGATGGCTCGGAGTACAAAGGCGAGGCCACCGTGGTCTGGAAAAAGAAGAACCTGGAAAACCAGCCTCCCAACTGGAGCGCCGGGTTGCTGTTCGAAATGCCCGGAGAAAAGCGAGTCGAGTTCGGAAGGGCGATGGAGGCGATTCAGGCCAGCCTCGACAAGGCCAGCCTGAACAAGGAGGTTTGAGGCCGGGTCCGGAGCTGTATCCCGGGCGCGGGGTTAAATTTCGATGTTGATGATGCCCCCCCCGGTGGCGCTTGTATTTTCGGGGGTCCGCTTCGGCGGCGGATTCGATTTGGTTCGCCTCGATGGGTTCGAGGTCGATGACGCGGGCGCTTTTATTGAGGCCCCCGGCGCCCGAAAAAAGGTTTTTATGGAAGGTGAATCGTTCCCGAATCCGGGCGCGCCGATCGCCTGAGTGGCTGTCCCGCTCGGCTCCGCCCGTGAATCCGTAGTCGCCTGCCTGGCTGCCAACGGCCAATTAATTTCCCCCTGCTACCCGCTCTTCGCCGTCGCCCAAGCGCCTCCCGCGGCGGGCGCCCCTCTCGCTTCCTGTATGGCTTCGCTCTTGATGGCGGTCACCCGGACGAAGTGATCTCCGTAGTCGGTGAAGTCGCCGGCCCGGCGTTGGACGCCGAGTCCTTTCAGCTGAAAGATTTTTCCGGACAAGGTGTAGGGGGGGAGAGATATTCTCCGGCTGCCGCGGATGGTGGCGACCTCGACCGCCCCGCCCTCCCTGAGCCGGGACTCTGGGAGCTTCAGTTCGCTGTAGATGTCCAGCCCCCTGCGCTTGAGGGCGGGGTGTCCCCGCACCGAGAGGAGGAGGTGAAGATCGCCGGCCTCGCCGCCCGAGAGGCCTTCGTTTCCCTGGCCCTTGAAACGGAGGATTTCGCTGTCCTCGACGCCGGGTGGAACCCGGATTCCGATGACGCTCTCCTGCTGGACCCGGCCGATGCCCCGGCAACTGGGGCAGCGGGGGCTGGGGGCGCGCTTTTCTTTCTTGCACTCCGGGCAATCGACGCGGCGCGAAAACCGGAGTGAGACCTCCCCGCCCAGGACCGCTTGGATAAAGTCCAGCCGAAGCCGGTAATGAAGATCGCGGCCCTGGGCAGAATCCGTGGGGGAGATCTTTGCGTGCCCCGGGGGAAGGACAAACGCGGATTCATCGGTGATGATCTGGAATGCGTCGAGAAGCTCCTGAAAAAGGCGGGCCTTTTCCGGGTCACCGCCGTGGAGGTCGGGATGGCAGTCAAAAGCGAGTTTCCGGAAGGCGCTCCGGACCCGGGAGCGGTCGGCGCCTTCGCGGAGGCCGAGCCGTTTCAGGGCTTTTTCTCATTTGCCGCCGGCGGTGGCCTGCATCCGGAACCTCGTGAAATATAAAGAGTTAATAGATACGGCAACTTTCTCTCGGGGGTTTTTCCTCCGGGGATGCGTCCCTGGAGGATCAGAGCCTTAACCGTTATCTTCATCGCGGGAAAGCTTGACTGAAGTGCCATTGGCACTACGTATGCAGGTATATTTGTGCTGCCAATGGCAGTATGTGTCAAGAGGTTTTTCCAGGTGCGCCGCATTTTTTTTATTTCTTGTATTATGGTGCCAATGGCAGTACAATTCTGGCATGGTCAAAGCGGAGAAGAGGAAACACGATAAGCCCTTGCAAATTAGGATGAACCAGGATCTTCTCGATCTCATCCAGACCGCCTCGGGAAAGGTCGGGCTCTCCACCTCGGGGTGGGTGCGCGACCGCCTCGCCCGGGTGGCCCGCCGCGAGATCAGGCAAACAGGGGACGAAGCCCCCCGCCGCAGCAAGCGGGAAGGGTAGACCTCTGTCTGGTGGAGAGACCTCCACCGGCGGCCTCTCCGGGTTTCGCATCCCGCGCTTTTATTATCCCGCGGTTAAATTTTCAGACGATCAAACCGAAAGAGTTCAAATCAAAGTCGGGGGAATCTTCATTCCGCTTACCGGCCAAGCCGGCCCCGCGGGGAGGGCGCCATACGAGGAAGGGCGGATTTGACCGAAATTTGAGAAACGCAGCGAGTTGCCGCATAATTCCGGTTCAATTAATTTTTTCATGAATTTCGAAATGTAAACAGACCAACAATTAATCTATCTTCGGGGATAAATATGGAACTCTACGAGGCGATCTACTCCAGGCGCGACATCCGCCGGTTCCGGCCGGACCCGGTGGACAGCGATGTGTTCCGCCGCATCCTGGACGCGGCGCACCACGCCGGGTCGGTGGGGTTCATGCAGCCCTGGAACTTCATCCTGATAAGAGAGATGGAGACCCGGCGGCGCGTGAAGGCCATGTTCGAAAGAGAAAACGCCCGGGGCGCGGAAAACTACAGCGGCGAGCGGCGGGCGCTTTACGATTCCCTCAAGCTCGAGGGCATCCTCGAGGCGCCCCTCAACGTCTGCGTGACCTGCGACCGCGCCCGAGGGGGTGCGGTGCTCGGCCGGAACACCATCCAGGACACCGATATTTTCAGCTCCTGCCTGGCTGTCCAAAACCTCTGGCTGGCCGCGCGGGCGGAGGGCGTCGGAGTGGGGTGGGTCAGCATTCTCGACAACCGGGAGCTTTCGGAAATTCTAGAGCTGCCCGAGCCGGTGGTTCCCGTGGCCTACCTGTGCATGGGGTATCCGGAGGGCTCCTCTCGAGGAAGTTGTTTTCGACGAGCGGTTCGGCCGGCGGCTGGCCGAGGAGTAAACCGAAACGAATAAGCCGGCCGATTCGGCAAAAGGCGCGCGCCGATCAGGGCAGCAGGGAGCCGACGCACGGGCAGGCGATCAAGTCCCGCGACGGAAACTTGCTGAGCATCCGGACCCCGCTTTCGGTGACGACAAACTGCTCTTCGATGCGCGCGCCGTCGTTTCCGTGTCCACAGTAGGTCTCGAACGCCAGCACCATGCCCTCCTCGATGATTTCGGGATGATCGAACGAGAAGAAACGGCTGATGACCGGTTTGCCCCAGTGGGTGATGCCGATGCCGTGGCCGACCTGAAGGGCGAAGGCCTCGGCCTCGCCGGAAAGACCCAGCTCCTCAGCGGAGGGCCAGACGGCCGCGATGTCCGCGGTGCTGACGCCCGGCTTCACCAGGTCGATCGCGGCGAAGAGCCATTCGTAGGTTTGCCGGTAAACGTCGAGTTGTTTCTTGGACGGCTTGCCGATACAGAAAGTTTGGTAATAGCAGGTCTTGTAGCCGTTGAAGACGCTGACGACATCGATGAACAGCATATCGCCCATGCGGAGCATGCGGTCCGAGAAATCGTGCGGATGCGGGTGGTAGCGGTTGCCGGAGATGACGTTGATATTCTGCATCTCCTCGGCGCCGTACCGGTACATGACATCGCGCATCATGGCCGCGATGTCGAGCTCGCGCACTCCGGGCTTGGCGGTGTTGACCACCTCCCAGAAGGCTGCCTCCACGATTGAGATCGAGGTTTCGATGAGTTCGACCTCCTCGGGCGTCTTGATTTTGGAGGCCTCGAGCAGCGTCTGCTGACCGTCCACAACCGTGACGCCCTCGGCTTCGAGGGACTGAAGAATCGGAATCTCGGTGATGTCGAGCCCGAGCGGCTCGTTCTCAAGGCCAAGCTCCTTGAGGTGGGCCTTCACCATTTTCGCGAATTTTAGTGCATTTTCGGTGACCACCTCGCGCGGGAAGGCGCCTCGCCAGGTTCCGATGGAGGGATGCATCCGGTCGGCTATCCACGGGCAAAGCTCTTTCTTCGCCTCAATCGCGCTCCCCAACTCGTAGAGGATAGGCTCCCGGTCCGCGGCGAAAAGAACGCTTCGAAGGAGCTTGTTGTTCGCCCAATCGTTCGCCTTGGTGCTGGTGATGTAGCGAATCCAGTCCGGGTCGAAGCAGAGCAGGACGGCGATCCCGTCCTGCTTCATCTGTTCGTTCGTCTTGCGCAGGCGATCCTTTCGAAGCTTGTCGTAGTCGACGCGAATTTCACAATCCTTGGCCATCAATCCGAATGTCATGGTGTGTCCTCCCTAAAAATTCGGTCCGCCGGCGCGGCTTAAAATTCCATCTTGAAAAGCCAGTTCATAATTTCAAGCCGGATTGTAGCGCGGCCTCGTATCGATCCCATAGGGGCTCTTCCTTGCCGTGCCGGCAGGATAATGGATGCCGGTTCTCAGTGGCCATGATGATGAAAATCTTCTAACCTGAAACCAGGCGGAGACCGGTGTGGCCGCCGGTTCCGGGAGTGCGTCGTCAAATATCGCAAGGCGCGATTTTGAGGATTAAATACCCGGGGGGAGTCTGTCCATGAAGGCCGGCATCTTCAGCGCGGGCAAGATCGCCGGAACGTTTTTACTCGCGTTCATCCTGGCCGGCTGCCGTCATCCCGCGGCATCCCAGCCCGCGCCGGACGCGGCGCTCAAGCGCATGGACGCGGAAAGCGCCGGCGGCAGACGGAGACACGACGGCAGGCGGAGAAAAAAAGCCAACAAAGACCCCGGCGCGGCCGAGGCGGTGGCGCCACACTTGACGGCCAGGTGACCGAGGACGCCCTCGACGAGGAAACCCTCTGCGGCATCGGCCGCGGCCGGAGCTGCGATATCCAGGTCGCCGTCAAGCGGGGCCTGTTCGAGACCGGCCTGGAGCCCGCCTTCCCCGAAAACCTCGACTGCCCCGGCATCGACGAGGCCTGGGCCATCGACTACACCTACAAGCGCGACCGGGAGCAATATCACGGCGGCATCGACATGCCGACGTCTTACGGCACGCCGATCATCGCCGCCGCCGCGGGCACCGTGGTCGGCAAGTACGAGGGACGGAGAACGATGCGCGGCCGCGAGATCATCCTTCGCCACAGCCCCGAGGACACCGGCCTGCCGGTTTGGACCTACACCCAGTACGCGCACTTCGACGAGATGCCGAAACGGGAGGTCGGAGAGCGCGTGAGGATGGGCGAGGTCCTTGGCCCCACCGGCAACTCGGGCAGGCAAGGCCGCCGGGAACGCCGGCCGGCGATCCACTTCGCCGTCTGGTTCTCCGCCGACTCCCGCTATGTACCGCGCAGGCGCAAGATCATTCCCGTCAAAGGCTTCTGGATGGACCCCATCGCCCTCTACCGCGGGGGGCCGCCGTTCGACTCGAACTCCATGAAGGCGCTCCCGGAGGGGGAGAAGCGGGTGCCCGTCTCCGTCATGACCAAGGACGGTAAGGTCACTCCGCCGGGGGCGAAGGTCGTCTGGCCTTATTATTGCGAGCGGAAGTGAGGGCGGCGGCACAGCCGAGCCACCGGAGTTGAAGGCGGCTCGCGGGGCCGGCAGCGGTCGTCACAGTTCCGGACTGGGGGTGCTTGTCATTCTGAGTCCCGAGCAAAGCGAAGGGCGAAGAATCTGCTTTTGTTCTCAGAAACAGCGGAT